>Ga0209589_1012887_pt1 | contig 11142 bp, 5 predicted proteins | sample CowpeawhiteBW_FD_187525 | JGI IMG/M metagenome (GOLD analysis project Ga0209589, IMG submission 187525) | Root nodule microbial communities of legume samples collected from California USA - Cow pea white BW (SPAdes) (version 2) | ecosystem: Host-associated > Plants > Roots > Nodule | place: USA...
TATATATATATATATATATATATACTTATTTGGTGGATTAAGTGTCATGTGGCAATAATCACACCTTCCACATTTCAGTGATTATAATACGTAAAAAACCTTACGGTACGTACAAAAACATATATTACGTACAAAAATTTATAGTACGTAGTACGTGCAACAACTTATAGTACAATTTTCTTCATATTTCTTCATATTTATATGAAGGAGTTCTTTTATCAAATATTTAGAAGGAACAATCATATGTCAATCCTTGATGAACTCATACAATAATTCGAATTGAAGACATTACTTAACATCACACCATAAAATATTTCACGTTAAAATATAGATATAAAATAAAGTTATATACTCTCATATATTTTAAGAAAATAAAAAGTGCATTTTTAATTCATCTTCAACCTCAAAATAATTCGCACACCCACCATCCAAAAAATATGTCGATTACCATAAATAAGTGACAATGTTTTGCATTACATGAGAACACAAAACAAATATTAAATTCCTAGAGCAATTTCGACAAAACCTCAAAGGGCTGCAATGTGGATGTTTCGATATCTTTTGTACCCATAACTGCAAAGTCCAACTTGGGTTAACGTCATCTCATCAATAGCGACGCATCTAACGCCAATAATATTATGTTCGATATCAATCATAGGAAAAACACAAATAAAGAATCCAAAAGGATAACCGACAGATTCAAAAAACAAGGCAACTTTCTGATACCAAATGTAAAACTAATGCGAACAAATGATTAAGGACTAACCGTCATTGTCATGAGAATCCTTTAATGTGTTTTTTCGTTTCATACACTTACTATCTAAACTAATATACATAATATACAGTAAAAGAGAGAATATTGGATGATCCAAAGCGCATAACACATGTGAAATTTATAGAGTTCATTGTTCATCTCAGAATAGTTGTCATAATAAATTATTGACAATTGAATGACATTACATTATTGCAACAATCATAAAATTGTTTGACAAGTGTACTACATCAATAAAAATAAAAATAATTGATAATGTGAATATCTTATATGATCTCATATATAACATATTAGAAATTTTCAACTATTTACATTACAACAAAGTAAACTTTTTCTTACGATTAAAAATAATTATCAAACATTAACTTAAAAATTGTAACTAAATATATAAAAAGTAGTTATAAAAAACAATGTTTTTTTATATTTTTTTATGATAATAAACATTAAAAAATGAAAGTAATTTTTTTCTTACAATTAAAAATAATTCTCATAAACATTAAAAATCATAACAAAATAAATAAAAAGTCATTTTAAAATGTAATATTTTATTAATTTTATAATTACATGAAAAAACTATTTTCCATGATTACTAAGAAATGGTTTTAAAAAGATAGATGGGACAAAGAATACCACGAGTAGCGGTTAAACAACTAAAAATACAATATTATATATAAATAATATTTATTATAATAAAAATCAATTATCATACATTAAATAATAAAGAATATATTGGTTTATAAATTATTATAGATTATAAATAAGATGTTTTTTTAATTATTTATTGTTTGAAAACATTATTTTTTATTTTTTAAGTTATCTTTCACCGTCTTTTAAGATATACAAAAATGTTTTCTTTCATGATTAGAAGAGATGCGTAAACTAAATTTTACACGCACGCACACATGTTAAATTTTAAACATATATTTTGGGCAGAATATTAAACATTCCAAATGTGAATTTTTATGCTAATGTATTTGTTTTAACATTAATATTGATCCAGATGAATTTTAGATAAAATAAAAAACATTAATAAAATAGAAAATAAAAAGTTACTTGATGATGAAGACAAACTAAGGTTTAGATAAAACATGATAGAAAATGTTTACAAAGTTTTAAATTCTGCCTTGATTAAAATGATAAGTGATGTACAAATCTATTTTTTAAAATAATTTTACAAGGTTGAGTAAAATATAATATAATCTACTTAAATTATATTAAAGTATGGTTTAGAGAGTTGTGGTTTATATACGTTTGCATAATTATTTTTAGTATATGACACATACTACCGACTATATATTATGATAAAAAATTGAAGAAATGTGTTAGAAAATTTACATCAATTAAAATATGACATTTTACATGTGTATGATACAATTAACAAAAAAAATAAGAAAATTTAAATATTTGACATAGTCCACGGTAAGAATTAATGTTTTAAATAATATAATATATAAAAATTAATGTTTTAAGTTATTCTTTATTTTTTTTTAAATTGACCAATGGACTGATCCGTCCCACTCCTAACCTGTTTGATGAAACATACCAAACGAACTAACGCACTGACAGAAAATAATATAAACAAATCAAAAACAAAAAAGAGAAAAAATTATTGAAAAATAAACTGAAAAATACCAAACTTTGTAAGACATATGGCCAATGTGCATTTTGTGACCTTCCTCAATCTTTAATCAATTTCAAAAAATTTATCAAAAAATATTGAATTACATTAATTTTTCAAAATTTAAAAATTAAAACTAAAAAAATATAGATTACTAATTTGATAATTTTGGACAAAAGTAAAGACCCCGAGAATTATTAAACCTAAAATTTAGTTATTGAAAAATAAAATATTATTTTTAATGTACACTCGTATTTGACCTTTTAAGTAACTATTATATATTACAATATAAGAAAATAACATATTATGAAAGTTACTATATTATTCATATTTATTTTATTAACAAGTTTACCAAAAGTTAGGTTTTTAGTTTTTTTATATTGTTAATTTATTTTTTATTTATATTTATTTTGGTATCACATGTATATAAAAAGAGTTATTTTACTATTTTATTCAAATTTTTTTAAATTGATTTGTCCTAAAGCAAAAAATATTTTTCAACTTAATTTAGTTTTTTACTATTTCAATTTTTTTTATCCATATTTATTTTTATGTATTTTTAAAGAGAAAGTTATTTTACTCTTTATCTATCTGATTTGGTTTTAACCCACAACAAAAATGAAAATATATTATGCTATTCTTCAAAATCTTTTGGTTATTAATAGCACCGCTAGTTTCTCAAATATAAAATCTTCATATCAATCTCTAAAACGTTCATTATTTTAAAACACATCATTTCTCTATAAATCACTTTTATAGAAGTTCTCTAACTTCTATTTAAGGATTCTTTCTCTCTGTTTGTCCAATTAAAGATTTGAGACTGTAAAGAGTGATCATCGCAGTGAGCTCTTCAATTTGAACCTTTATCAGTTTTTCCATTCACATAAGTTGAGTTTCAACCCTTTTTTTTTGTCTCTTTATGTTTACTATTGCATGTGAGCTTTTTTTCATTTACATGCCTCATTTTAGTCATCAATGAGTCTCTGTTGATTAGTGATTATAACGGTACGTTATGGTGGTTCTTGTGATGTTTTTATGTGTAGATAAAACATCATGTGAGTTGAAAAGTGGTTGTTGTTTTAATATTTTGGGTTTGAGCTGTCCAAGTAAGGGAAGTTAGTAATTTTAGTGTGAGTGGGTTTGATGTTGCATGTGTGGTTGATTTTGAATTTGATGAGTAAATTGTGTTGTTGTGATAGATTTTGTTGTTATGTATGCTTGTGATATGCTAAAGTATAAGTACCAATTTGAACTATGAAACAAGTCTAAATTGCTCAAAAATCTAAAATTGAAAGTGTTGATATCTTGTATGACGTTGAGTTGTAGCTTTCATAGCTGAGCATAAAAAAATGTGGATCGATGGGTGTTGAGCGCTACCCAATTGACGCTAAGTGCTAGGGGGCCCTGCAAGTCTAGGGGCATTTTAGCTCAAAGACGTTGAGCAGTGTCATCTAGTGTTGAACGCTAGTTTTTACGAGGCAAATGGCACTAAGCGCCAGATGCCCTGTTTTTCAAGGGTTAACTTTACACGGACATTGGTTAACATTGATGTAGGGTGTATGATGTTTATGCCCAGGCTTTGGTTAACGTGTAGGGTGTTTGAAATTTTTGGGATGATTTAATTCAAGTGAATATACTCTTTATTGTGGGGTATGATTGCTGATATAGGCAATGGAGATGTGTCTATTTATACCATGGTGGAGTTTGTTAAGTATGATGAAAATATGCATCTTGTAAAATCCCGCTCCAAAGATAGGTAAGGGAGTGGGATGTTGATGGTTATATATTGGGTTCTATATTCATGGTTTTAGTTGTCGAAAGTCAAAGATACTTTACTTTGAGTTAGTGTTTAACTTTTCTTATATTTTTGTAAGTAAAGTGTTGTGAAACATAGTTAAATTCTTGGTGTGGATAGTGTGGTGTACTTAAAGTCAAAGGGTTGAGAATACTTTATACGTACTATCAAAATTTGCATATAGTAATTCTTTCCTGGTTGTCAACGATCATGATTTTTTCTCCAAATTTGCCTATGTTATTAGATGATTATTATGGGTAAAATGCAGTCTTTTTCCAACACTTGTTTGAAAATCAGTGAAAATTCGATTTTTGAAAATCAAATTATAAACTAGTGTTTTTATTTTTTTTTTAAAGAGAAGGAACAAAGGTAAAAGAAAATTATACGTAAAAACTACAATAAATTAATTTAGTAGTGGTTGTAATTCTTTGAGATAATAATATTGAAAAATGTATAGTTATTTGGTTAAATAAATTAATTTTATTACTATTGTGTTGTTAAAGTTTATAAATTAACAATTGATGATTTATAGTGTTATTTAGAATTAGCAAAATTACATCCGACGTATTTATAGTTTAAAAATAAAGAAATAAATAATTAAGTGAAAATTTGTTGTTAAAGAAAAAAATTATTCAATTAAAATTATTGGCTTATATAAACATCGTTTTATTCCGCTCGGTTTAGAATTCGGATTTCTAAAAATCGAATTCTAACTTAATTTCAGATAAGGACATGACAAAACAAATATAAGAATTCGGTTTTTCGAAAATTAAATTCTTATATGAATAAAAAACTGTTATGCAGATAACCATAAAGAACAATATGTTATTTGGATATTTTTTTTTCTGACCAGTGTTATGTGAGAACAAAAAATCCATCTTCTCAATTATTCAATTACATTTATCTTGTGTACTATATAAATATTAATTACATTTAATTTAATTAAGTGTACACAGCTAAGCATAGCGTATGCAAAACGCAGAAAGCTTGAGTACATTTCTCCCGCTTGAAGGTCGTTTGAAAATCCGTTACCGCCAATTGGCCGGGTAAAAGGATCCGATTATATTTGTATTTGAACCGTTGTCTAGGGGCTCCACCGCCAAAATACAATTGGGCTTATCGGGTCAAATAACCCGATCACTTCCCCATTTTTACCATCTTCCGACCGTTATCCACAAAGAACAACACGTGGCGATTCCTCAATTCTGTTACCATCCCCAACCTCACTCTCCTTACACCAACTACTTCCTCCTCCATTTTCCTTTCACTCTGCCACCGCTCTTGTCGACATGAACACGCCACTACGTAACTGTTTTCTCAACTAAATTCGCTAAAACGACCGCGTCGCAGAAAATGACCCTTTCCCTTTCCCCTCCTTTCTCTGTGTCCAACCCTTCACCTTTCTCCCCCACGCTCCTCAACCCAACCACCACCCTCCGCCAACTCTTCTTCGCAACCTCCCCCAAACGCTTTTTCCAGTTCCAATCACGCGCCACCAAGTTTAAGGAGCTCATTCCAATAAATCCCTCCTTGACGGTGGAGAAGGGAAAGTACAGCTACGATGTGGAAACCCTAATCAACCGCCTCACCGCGCTGCCGCCTCGTGGGAGCATCGCGCGGTGCCTTGACCCCTTCAAAAACAAGCTCTCCCTCAATGACTTCGCCCTCGTGTTCAAGGAGTTCGCGCAGCGCGGAGATTGGCAGCGCTCGCTGCGTCTCTTCAAGTACATGCAGCGCCAGTTGTGGTGCAAGCCCAACGAGCACATATACACCATCATGATAACGCTCTTGGGCCGCGAAAGCTTGTTAGACAAGTGTCGCGAGGTGTTCGACGAAATGCCAAGCAATGGCGTCGCTCGCACCGTCTACGCTTATACCGCCATCATCAACGCCTATGGCCGTAACGGCCAGTTCCAGGCCTCGCTTGAACTCCTCGATACAATGAAGCAGGAGAGGGTTTCGCCGAGTATTTTAACTTACAACACTGTGATTAATGCCTGTGCTAGGGGTGGGCTGGATTGGGAGGGGTTGTTAGGATTGTTTGCTGAAATGAGACATGAAGGGATTCAACCTGATGTTATCACTTATAATACTTTGCTTTGTGCTTGTGCTAATAGAGGGTTGGGTGATGAGGCTGAAATGGTGTTTAGGACCATGAATGAAAGTGGAATAGTTCCTGATATTAATACTTATAGTTATCTTGTTCAGACGTTTGGGAAGTTGAATAGGTTAGAGAAGGTTTCGGATCTTCTTAGGGAGATGGAATCTGGGGGTAATTTGCCGGATATTACTTCTTATAATGTGTTATTAGAGGCTTATGCTGAATTAGGATCTATCAAAGAGGCGATGGGCGTGTTTAGGCAGATGCAGGCTGCAGGGTGCGTGGCGAATGCGGCCACGTATAGTATATTATTGAATTTGTATGGGAAGCATGGGAGGTATGATGATGTCCGTGAACTTTTTCTTGAGATGAAAGTAAGTAACACGGATCCTGATGTTGGTACCTATAACATTCTCATACAGGTCTTTGGGGAGGGAGGGTACTTCAAGGAGGTGGTCACTTTGTTTCATGACATGGTGGAGGAAAATATTGAGCCCAACATGGAGACTTACGAGGGCTTGATATTTGCTTGTGGGAAGGGTGGGCTTTATGAAGATGCCAAGAAAATTTTACTGCATATGAATGAGAAAGGAATAGTGCCGACTTCCAAGGCTTACACTGGGGTGATTGAAGCATTTGGGCAGGCTGCACTGTATGAAGAGTCTCTTGTTGCATTTAACACTATGAAAGAAGTTGGAAGCAACCCAACCCTTGAGACCTATAATTCGTTTGTTCATGCATATGCAAGGGGGGGATTGTACAAAGAAGCGGAAGCAATTTTATCCAGGATGAATGAATCAGGTTTAAAACGGGATGTGCATTCATTCAACGGCCTGATTGAAGCTTTTAGGCAAGCTGGTCAGTATGAAGAGGCTGTAAAAGCTCACGTTGAAATGGAAAAAGCAAATTGTGAACCTAATGAGCTGACACTTGAAGCTGTGTTGAGTGTATACTGCACTGCTGGGCTTGTTGACGAGAGTGAGGAGCAGTTCCAAGAAATCAAAGCTTCAGGACTACTGCCTAGTGTCATGAGCTACTGCATGATGCTAGCTCTTTATGCAAAGAATGACAGGTCAGCTCTTTTTTTTATAATATTGCAGTGTTTTTTTCTATTATTTTAGCTGTGCTACTTTCTGATCTGAGGTTGAAGTTGCAATGATTTGGTGGTTACAAATAACAATCGATGATCTCAAGCATGTTACACTGATAGGATTGTGTAAATAATTGAATTCAATATTTTGGACAAAATAACATTTAAGTTATGATGACTCCAATGCCAGTAAATTGTTATTTGTTTGTGGAATTGGACTAAAAACCAACAAATTACAGAGCAAGGGTTTTTGGCTCATTATCAGAGCATTAAGGCGTGACTCCTCTGTCTCTTTTTTTGAATATAGGAATATTAAATAAGCCCATGAGACCAATACCAAATGCAACTAACACGGAATCACACAGTTGGATAGTATTAACCTTCACTAAATTATGAATAAGTCTTGAGGTTCTGTTCCATACAATTTTCTAACATGATTAATTTATTTTCCCACAATCTTTTTAGATTTTTGGCTACAGTTTGCATCTCTTCTGATAGAAACTTCCATACTTGACCAGCATTATAAGAGGAAAGTTTCCATAGTAAAGATTATTCCAGGACATTCGAGAGGCTCGGACTCTCCCATAGTAATCTGAATTTTCTCTATCAAATCATATGATAAAATCTCCCTCTCGACACCTTTACTTATTTGTAAACAACTTTCCTTACTTCTCTAATTAACCTGTCCCCCAATCCAACTAGCTAACCAATTATTCCACTTATTAACTATGGGGATTACTTGTGAATACTCTGCTCACCCGCCTAAAGTCGCTATCGGACTCCAGCCATCGGAAGCTTGATGACCATGCCAACCCCAATTCTGTAGTCCTAACATAACTTTGATCATCAAACACAAATACGCAATTGTGTTCATTCAATCATTGTGGTTCCAAAATACTAAAAATGAGTCTATTTCTCCAGGGTCTCCAGGGTCAAACACTAATTTGTAAGTGTGCTGGTTCTCTCCAGGTACTCTGGCTTCTGCTAACCTAGTGTTAATGTTTCTGAAACTTTGCTGTCATCCCCTCTCTTTTGGTGGGTTAGAATTGTTTGATAAGAAAAATTAGCCTTTACCAATTTCTCTTTGCCTCCATCTCTAAGACCCATTTCCTGTCTCTTCTCAGTGGGCCTGTTCCATCAGTTAGGGGGGAGAATTTGCTTTAGCATTCTTGGACTGATCCATTAGGTAAACAAATTGAATAGCCCTTTCTTCTCACCTGCAATGTTTCCAATTTGAAGATTCAGACCTTGGCCTCCCTTTCCTTTGGCAGTTAGCCTGATCTACATTTGTGTTGTGTCCAGTAGTCCCACGTCACCTCTACACCTTGACTTTTGCCAAGGCTTCTTGCAGTTCTGGAATTCAGGAACAATACTGATTTTCATTCATGCCTCTAACTCCAACATATAATATGCCACCATCTGAGCACCAAGGTATGATGGTTCTGGTGGGCGCAAGCTTAATCAAGAAGTTCCATAATTTAGCCATTGTTGATGATCCACCTCTGTCCGAGCTCCAGGAAGAGCCCAAATATTGTGGCTATTCTATCAATGATGATTGATTAATAATTAAACCCCTAACCCTTTTAAATTAAATCTCCTTGACCCCATTTGAGTGAATAACTCTTTTAATAACTGTATCTACTGGTTCATTAGTTATCCACATTTTTCAGTCAAGTTATAACCGGTGGTTGGACAGTTATAAGTGTCACGGCTAGACAATTCTAACTGTCTTTGTCAGTTTGTTATAAATCAATAAAATATATTGCTTGTCATCTCTATATTTTATGCCTTTTTGGTAGGGAATTTTCACGCATTGTTCTGTCAATCGGGTGTTATTTGTATCAATTTATTTTGCTTCCTATAGATGATGTGACTTCCCAATAGGCAATTTTGAAATTACATTGTGGCAGCTGGTCCCCTTAAAATGATGATCCGGGAGAACTTCACGGAAAAACATGGTTTTGAATTCAACCTTTCAAGTGATACATGTTATACCACTGTGTTTGCATTACTGAACTCGTCTTAGGGTATCTTTAGTAAAAAACTCAATTAGGCACTTATTTACTAGACTTCACACCTTCAGGGTAAAGAGTATTGAAATGAATAAAAGGAACTTATGGGAGTTTTAAGCACTTTTTATAAGCTTAACCAAAAGCCTACAAAGTGATTATGCGTAAGATAAGCTTGGTAAAACTACTTTCAAGCATACCCTTTGTGAGTAATGTTGTCCTAGTAATGTGAGTGAGTTCGCAAGAATTTGTTTTGGCAATTTAAAATATAAAATTGCCTAAGAGCCTTACACAGTGGCACCAAATTACTTTTGAGGACAACTTGATCATGGGATGAATCCTAGCCGAGCCATTTTACCCACATCAGGCTATAATTTCCGTCTCCATCCTAGGTCACAGGCTACCCTAGTAAGTAACCAAAACAAATAAATAAGGAAGTAAAATTAAATATGGATGTCAATCATATTTCCAAGTCCAACTAAACATAAATGATATGATGGAACTCTGAAAAACTTCCAGGACATTTTTGTGTTGATTAGATAGTCTTCTTTCTCACTTTATGTTAAATGGGAGAAATTCTTTTTTATTTATTTGATTTTGCAGTTTTCTATCTCTTCTTGTATCAAGTAAACTCCAAACTCTAAAGCTTTGATTTGACTTTTATCACCTATTAATTGCATTTTACTTCTAATTATATTTTAGCTTACCTTTTTAATTTTTTGGACTCAGATTAAATGATGCCTATAATTTAATTGATGAGATGATCAAAATAAGGGTGTCGGATATTCATCAAGTAATTGGACAGATGATCAAGGGAGATTTTGACGATGAGTCTAATTGGCAGATTGTGGAATACGTCTTTGACAAGCTCAGTTCCGAAGGGTGTGGGTTGGGGGTGAGGTTCTACAATGCACTGTTAGAAGCTCTTTGGTGGATGTTCCAGCGAGAAAGGGCCGCTAGAGTGCTCAATGAAGCATCAAAGCGAGGGCTGTTCCCTGAACTTTTTCGTAGAAGTAAACTTGTATGGTCTGTGGACGTACACAGGTATAGTGGCAATAATTTCTTCTTTTTAAACGTTTGTTATTTAATAAATGAAAACATACAAAACCCCCCAGTGTTGAGGCATTTGCCCTCAGCTTTCAATTCAAGTGATTCTGCAATTAGCAATTTTAGTTTCTTAGGTCTCCATTGCTAATTTATGTTCACGTATAATTGTTAACTTTTGGAGATTTCAGTACTTAATTATGATTTTTCTAAATCACCAACGGACAAATTGTTAGTTTATGGAATTTAAGCGTGAGAACTATAATGCAGTTGAAACGATAACAGGATAGGTAAATGTAACCATTGAAGCCTTTCTCAATTTTCCAGGGACAGAGAGTAACTGAAATTGAAAGTTAAGAACTCCATTTTTTTAGCCTCCAAAATTGAGGTTTTATGCATTTTTATATTCAACGGATTGTGTAAAATCTAAGACTTCATTTTCTTGCAGAATGTCAGAAGGTGCTGCATTAACAGCACTATCAGTTTGGCTCAACAATATGCAGGAAATGTTCTTGAATAGCGAGGATCTTCCTGTGATTGCAACTGTTGTTGTTGTGTAAGTTGCTCGTCTCTAATAACTTATTATCTACACCGCACACGAGTTAAGCTTTTTTTTATCAGAAAAAAAGGTTCTATATCCGGTACCTGGAGTTTAGATTAACGGTTAGCTCTTCTAACGTTGATAGGTTTTTTTTTTTTTTTTTCCTTTTTTT
>Ga0209589_1012893_pt1 | contig 11139 bp, 6 predicted proteins | sample CowpeawhiteBW_FD_187525 | JGI IMG/M metagenome (GOLD analysis project Ga0209589, IMG submission 187525) | Root nodule microbial communities of legume samples collected from California USA - Cow pea white BW (SPAdes) (version 2) | ecosystem: Host-associated > Plants > Roots > Nodule | place: USA...
TTTTTATAAAAAAAAAAAAAAACATATTTGACTAAATCGACTTAATCATCGTTCATTTTCTAAAACGATTTTGGCATCTTGTTCTCGGTAGAAAAACTTATAAAAAATGTAACCACTTATATTTTATTTCTGAAAAAATTAACTTGTATTCAATCACGTTTTTCTACGGTTTCATTCTTAACGGGAAGAGTGGAAAAATATGGAAGAACGGAATTTGGATTTTCCGTTGAATTTTTGTGTATTATTCTTTAACTTTATTTTAAAATGTACTAAAATTGATTTTAATATACGTAATTTTAATATAAAAAATTATTACCGATTATACCTGTAACTTTCATTTTTTTTTTATTTAAATTGTCTACGTTCTTTTAAAATAATCTATGAGAATATTATGGTCAGATGTAATGTAGCACTCTTTAAATATAGTGAAGAATAAAATACGAGGCAAGATATAAGTGAAAATAAATAAATAAATAAATCTCATTGATGAAGATATGCGACAATAGAACAGAAAAGAAACACTTATTTTCTCTAACAAAAAAACAGAAATACTATGAGCAGAATGGAAATAAGTTGCTCAAAACTAACTTGGGGTTTCATTGTAGCAGTAAATCATAAAACTTTTGTTTGTGGAAGGAAACAAAATTCAGCTATTGGCTCTAAAGAGTGCTCTTCATCACAGTGGAAGCATTGGAATTTTGATTCTCTTCTGAACAATCAAGATTCTCAGCCAAATCAGCAACTTCTGACTCCATCGTGGAATCCTTATCTGTCTGACCAAGTTCAGCTTCCTCTGATGTGTTGGAAACTTCTTCATCATCATCTGTTACTGTCTGAAGTTTAGAATTTTCCCAATCCTCACAAACAGTGATTCTGTTCATTGCTTCCCATGTCTGAACAAGTCTGTCTGGCCCTGGCTGCCACATAATGTCACCATTTCTTCTTTTCAAGATGATTTTGTACTGGAATTTCCCAGCAGGTACAGCCTGATTGCATGAAATGTGTCAAGGAAATAATACTCATAATCACACAACACTTTCCATATTTTGAAAAGATTATAATTTATAACAATTGTAACAAAATAAGACTCACCATCTCTGCTGTCCAAACATGTCCTTCTGACCAGGCCATTGGTATGGCTTTTGCTGGGTTCCATGAGCCAAACATTGGATCACTACCAACTACTAGAAATTGCTCCCCAAATTTACAGTTGCGATGCATCTGAAATTTGACATTGATAATCTTTGCTTCTTCCTCTGCATCACACAAATTGACATTTTTTAGACAGCTACTTAGACAGAATATATATATTCACTAGAAAGTTTTGCTAAGACTTATAACGCACTTGGTTGTTCTTCTGGAGTTTGGAGCACCAAATTGTCCAAATCCACCTGCATCATGTCATGCAAACCAAGATTAAATTTCACACACCAAAACTCATGTCCTCTAGTTTCATTTAATGTCATTTAGAAATGAAATCAGTTTCTGTTCTTTTAATTCAGAAAGTTTGATTTCGTCACAATTTTGTCCGAATAAGAGAAAGGAGTTGTCAGTCTGATCCGATGGAGAATTTTTACAAACACATGCAAGGCGAAAACCAATATCCATCATCAAACAATTAAAACAAAGGAAAGAAAGCAAAAAGATATGAAAAAAGAAAGGACCATGGTTTTGGATGGCACTGCATGAGGTGGGAAAAGACCCTTGTTTTGAACAAGTCTTGGGAAGCCAAAGTTGAAGGCTTTTTTGTCATTGGTGGTGAAGAAAAAATTGGGTGTGTTGGAAGCATTAGGGACAGAGCTAGGAACATGGGTTCCTAGAATGGCCTTGGAGCAAGAGGTGTTGAGAGCCATCTCAGTTGAAGTAGTGGAGTGAAGTTTGGTCTGAGTCACAGGCAAAGAAACAATGTATATTCCTTTGTAGTGAAGAGGTTCTGTGGTGAGATTATGGTTGTGTTATTGAGAGTGAAAGTGGGGTTCATTTTATAATGGTGGAGTTAGAGTAGTTTGTGGCACTTGAAACTAACGATGTATGCTAAAAAAAAACACAGGTGTAAAAATTGACGTGTTCCTTTTGCTTTTTATTCGACGTGAGAATCTCAACCAACTCATGTTCGCTTGTCTATGCGAGTGGCCACACTCAACTCTCGGAGCTTTTGCCTTAGTAACTCTTTCTCACTTACAAATAATTACATTAAAGTAAGTAAGCCTATAACAATAAACACTGCCACTAATATCGAAATAATGACTATGATTAATGTTTTCAATTAATTTTTTTATATTTTTCATCGATTTGTATAATTTTATTAAAATAATTAATATTGTAAAACTGAGAGAAAGTGCAATCAAGAGAAGAGATGCTTTTAAGAAGACATGATATATTCTCTATCTCAAAATATTATATTTGTATTATATTCTCCCAAGTGTGAAGCACTTTATAGGTAAGCACAATGTACAATTACTTACGATACTTTTTTTTTTAATCACCTTAATTATGTTTGCACCTAGACAAAAGAATGTAACCTCAGAGGTGTTCTGTCTCAACGTTCTCAAGTCCCACATTGCCCAAAACATAAATGAGTGAAGTCTTTATAAATGTTCTGACAAGGATATCAGCTCGCCGAGTTGGGTAATGCCAGCTTGTGACTCGAGTGAGGGCATTATGATGGTGGGATATCGCTGTGGCTTATCTGGGTTGGGCCTTGATTGCAAAATGTTGGCCTGCCCGCTCCAAGTTGAGAGTTGACTCATGGGACCTGAGTGAAGACCTGGGTTTCTTGAGTCCTAAGGTGGAGGGCACCGCGTGAGGCTGGTTTCACAGAGCAGCGAAAACATCCTTCTCCCGACAGTGGAGGGATAACAGGCTGCTGCAGTCAGTGTCCACTATAACCTAGTGAGTCTAGTACATAAACCACCATCTTTTACTCAATTTTAGATATCATTATCTTATATTTTTTCCCTTCTTCTAGATGCTGTTCATATGACACTATGCTTTATCTGTATAAATGTTCTTGACAGTATGTAGTTTGTTGATGACCACAGTGATGGGCATTCGTTCACCAGGTGCATTTGCAGAGCATGACATTCCAATTTGCATCAGAGACACAAAGCACTCCTCAATCAAACCTTTAGCCGTCCCTTCAATCTCATTCTTTCTTCTTATAGCTTTCTCTTCACACTCAGACTCTTCACTTTCCCCATCAAAGTCTTGTTCACAGACTAATGAAGGATCAACTATGTCCATGACATTGTTAGACAGAGCCATTGCTACAAACTGCTGAATTCCCGAGCCACCTTCAAATGCTTCATCTGTCGGTCTTTTTCCTGTAAAAATCTCCAGTAACAGTATCCCATAGCTGTATATATCTCCAAGTGTGGAAGGCTTCCCACCCATACCATACTCTGCATTTCAATTATTAGTTGGTCATTTTTAATATATGTGATAAAATTTACAGTTTAACACTTTGAATTTTGAATAACACACCTGGAGGGATGTAGCCAATAGAACCCCTTAGGTTAGCTGACATAACTGGTTGTGTGGATAGCTCTCTTGATTCTTCAAAAAGAAATGTAGCTAATCCAAAGTCACCAACATGCGCAACCATATCACTGTCAAGAAGCACATTGCTTGGCTTTATGTCACAATGAACAATTGGAGTTTCACAGAAGTGGTGGAGATATTCCAGTGCACAAGCCACATCAATAGCTATGTTCAGTCTTTGCATGAATGTCAATGCCTTTTTCTGAAATTGCAAATTTCTTATAGGATGCAACCAATCTTCTAGACTTCCATTTGGCATGTACTCAAACACTAGAGCTTTGAAATCATTGCCTTGATGATCAACTCCTGAGATGGCAGTTATGATCTTGAGAAGGTTGCGATGCCTTACACTTCTCAGAACTTGGCATTCATCAATGAAGCTCTTAGATGCTCCTCTCTGTTGAAGGTTCAATACTTTAACTGCAACACTTGACTCATCGCCTGAGAGAGTTCCTCTGTATACAGAACCAAAACTTCCCGAACCAATCAGGTTATCCTGGGAGAACCCACCAGTGCACTTATTAATTTCTGAGTAAGACATTTCCAATCCCAAACCCCTTTCAGTAGTTGATGTAGGAGTTTTCTTCTTTGATCTTTTGACTATGGAGAGCAATTTAAGAAAACATGACAGAATTAACAGTGATACAAGTGCACAAACTATAGGGATGACCACCTTAGGAGCAAGAAGTCTTCTTGCCAGAGAAGCTTTCTTGACAGTGCATGCAGGGAAATTTAGTTCTGGAACACCCCCACATAACTTGTTGTTGCCATACAATGAAAGTGATGTAGCATTTTTGAATATTCCGTTCTTCGGTATTTCACCTTCAAAATTATTGTATGAAAGATTTAAATGCTTGAGCTCAGTGAACTCCCCAAGAAACTCGGGAATCTTGCCAGACAAGTTATTTCGTGAAAGATCTATGTCAAGTAAACCTCTCAAATTCTTTAAAGTTTGAGGAATGTTTCCATCAAAAGAATTTCCCTCCAAATGCAGCTTCTCCAAGCTAATGCATCTTCCAAGAGAAGATGGAATGATTCCAGAAAAGTTGTTCTCAGACAGCACCAACTCTCCAAGGTTTTGTAGCTTACCCACTTCAGCTGGAAGAGTCCCTGACAAAGCATTATTGGATACATCCAAATAAATTGCTAGTGAAGAAAGGCCAATAACTTCAGGTGGTATGGTGCCACTGAGCTTGTTGCTATAAAGGCTGAGTACCAATAAGTTTTGGCAGTTTCCAAGACTAGAAGGTATGCTTCCCTCGAAGTTGTTCTCCTCCAGAAAAATCTTTATTAGTACAGACAAATTTCCCAAGGAGGATGGGATCCTACCTGAAAATTTGTTGACGTTCAGATACAATTCTCTCAGATTTTTCAGCCTACCCAATTCATCGGGAAGACTACCAGTTAGAAGGTTTCCTTCCAAACCGAAGAGGGCCAGGCTCGCAAGATTACCAATTCCAACAGGTATGTTTCCATGTATTCCATTGGAATTAAGGGCAAATGTGTGCATTTGGCTTGAGAAATTAGCAATTGATTTAGGCAATACTCCACCAAAATTATTTACTCCTAGACGTAAAACTTCTAGTCCTGTGCAGTTGACCAAAGAATCAAGAAAGTTAAGATCATCTGTTTTCCCAGTTCCCAGTCTGTTGTGTTCAAAGCTTAGTCTAGTTAACCTGTTCAAGACCCCTAAGTTCTTCGGCAGTGTTCCAGTGAGACCATTCAAGGAGAAGTCAAGAATCTCTAGTTTTGATGCATTCAACAATGATGCAGGTACAGAACCTGTGAGATTGTTGACTGCACCAGCAAATACTTGAATGTTAGGAAGAGTAATTCCAACATCAGCTGGTAAGTTCCCATGAAGATGGTTTTGAGTAAAAGTGAAATAGTATAAGGAAGATTTGTTATAGATTGAAGAAGGAACTGAGCCAGACAAGTAATTCCCATATAGCACAAGATATGCCAGGCTTGATAAAAGACCTACCTCTTGTGGTATGCTTCCGATCAAGTTGTTTAATCCAAAGCTAATGCGAGACAAAGAAGAAAGGTTTCCAATCCAAGTTGGGATTACTCCTGTAAGATTATTTGCTCCTGCGGCTAGTACTTCTAGTTTTGTGCAGTGACTGAGATTACTTGGAATACTCCCACCAAAGTTATTATAGCTGAAGTTTAGATTTTGCAGATAGAGTAAACGACCCACCTCTTGAGGAAATTCACCATGGAAGCTATTGTTTAACAATTTGATTGTGTTGAGGAATGTGAGGTTTCCTATGAATGGTGTAAGAGTGCCTCCTAGTCTCAGTTGCTCAAGGCTAAGGTCCATTACCCTTCCATTGGAGAAGTTGCATGTGATTCCTATCCAATTGCAGTGATGGATGGAGTCATTCCAAGAACTCATAATGTTGAATGGATCTTCTACTATCCTACTTTTGAAGTGAATTAAAGCTTGCTAATCAGTTTCATTTCCTGCAGCAGTTGCAGCAATCGCTGATTCCTTGATTAAGATCATGCATACTAGAACATATCTATTCAGGATTTGTGACAACAGGCTTCTAGAGCTTGCACAAGGATGATTCATATTTTAGGTGCAAAATTTTGATGCTAACTCTGAAATGATACAGGTTATGTTTTAAGGTGATGTGATGCTATTGAAAATAGTAACTGAGATTACCAATTTGCATCAATAACAGGTAACAGGTGGTCCATTTCTATTTAAAGGAAAAGTATTCTTAGGCACTTTCACATTTATTTTCTGTTGAAAATAGTCTCCACACACTAATTTGTGATTCGAAGCTTTGTTAGGTAAGAAAACAACTTGTGTGATCATATTGTGGCAAAGACATATCTGATGTAAATATTATCATACTCAAATATATTAAATGAAATGTTTGCATAATATAGTATGAAAAATCCCACTAACAAATGAAAATCAAATTTCATCAAATTACGATCATGTAAGTGTTTGGAGTCTTTGAGAGGATCTTTATTCAATTTGTGAGACTATAATTTTATATACAGTTTATATCAGACATAACTGAATGGAAAGAGGTACCTACATGATTGTTTCTTACTTGGTATTACTAATCAAGATTGAAGACTACTGTATAACAGATTTAGTTTATTAATAATTTGACATAATGAAAAATCTTATTTAAGTGAGCATTTATGTCAAGTCTTCTGAGGTGTATCATCAGTTTCTGATGTGAAAGAGATTTTGGCACTACACCATTGGCCATTGGTGAGTATTTTCATGTTCTAATTATGTCAACCAGTTCAACAAACACCTAAAAAAAGTGACTATTTAAAAAAAATGAAACAATTACACAAATAGGCACAAAAATTGGAATCAATTTTTTAGGAAGTAATTTATTATAGATTAAAAATAAACAATTATGCGATTCAAGAACTTATTTTCAGAGTTTTATTAAGTGAATCTAACTTATTACTTAATTAATTTAAAACTTCATTTTGATTTATAAAAAATCACTGTAACATTGTTTGAGTTAATTGAAATAAATTAAAGATAACTAACGAAGTTATGTTGGGACCCAAAAGATCTGTATTTATTTGTCATATTAATGAGTGTTAGTAGGAAAAAGAAAAATTGTATTTATTTGTCATAATAATGAGTGTTAGCAGGAAAAAGAAAAATCCGATTCAATGACCACAAATTATTCTAAAACCGCTTCTATTCAAAACATCTATTTTATTCTAAAATTATTTATAGAAAAGTTAATCAAAGATGTTCAACAAAACAATTCAATCGTAGTGTCACATTTTATAAATAAAATATGCAAACATTGTAGAATTTTCTTTGATATTGGTGTGAATGGATTCGGTATTGCGTGATCCAAGGTACTAAAGTTGTTTGTCAAAAGTGTGAAAACTATAGTCTAGAAATAATTTTTTATGATGAAAAAAATAAAATAATCTTTTTTTCGTAAGTTAAAATTGATTTATTAATTTATTTATGTAAAGTTTAATTTATAAAAGTTATTTTTTTTATTTTGCATAAAAAAATATTTTATTAATTTTAAAAAGTCTTTTTTAAAATATTTTGTAACAAAATTGTAAGCAATTTAAAAAATTAAGGAATTGTGAAATTATCAGCCACATGAAACTCAAATTAAAAAATTTAATGTTGAAGTACTCTTTTGGTCTCTATTTTGTTTCAAACTGTCAAGTTGGTCATTTAAAAAAAATAAAAAAAAATCAGGAGCTGACACGTGACATGTACCGTTTAAAAAGTTAATTATTTAAACACCGTTAGTGAAAATGATCAAATTGACCAAAATTTGACGAAAATAAAGATCTAATTGAACACAAAACGAAAATAGGGATCAAATTGAATAAAAAAAAAATAGGGACCAAGTATACATTTAAACATAATAATAATAATAATAATAATAATAATAATAATAATTTTTATTATCATAAAAAAAAGTGACCACACATGAACGTTACTAATTTCACTAGTTTTAAATAATTACACTTTGATTATGAAGTTATTTGTTACAATTTTTTTACAACATGATATTTTGATTTGAAATATAATAAATACAAACCAATAGTTAGTTATTGCACTGTAGGGGTCTATTCCCCCGCAAAGAGTCGATCGACACTAAAAAAAAAACTTGCACAACACTGATCAGCGCTAAGGCCACGTCGATCAATGCTAAGGTCGCATCATACGTCCAACATTGTTGATTGTCTTGCAATCGAACATGTGGGTTTGAAGTCGTGGCTAGTTGATGCAACAATCACTCCGGAATGAAGTTATGTGACAACATGTCATGTCCGGTGTTGATCAATTCCACATTAAATAAAGTTTGGAGTTGACAGCCGAAGGGTTCCTCCGTTCATACTACTTCAACTCTGTTGATCATATCATTCATGTGTCAACACGAAGTCGTCCGATAACTCTCGTCGAGCGGTCATAACAATATCAAGTACAAGTTTTTGTAATTAAGATAAACAAGTTAGTAATCAAGTTTAAAACCTCAATTAGGCCAACCTTAATCAAAAGTCCATGTAAAAAACTATAAATATGACTCAAAGGTAGGTTGGTAAGGACTTTTTACCTTGGATTTATTATCGCATTACTTGCTTAAACCGAACGAATACCTACTTACTTAAGCATCACAACCTAATTGACAGATACTTCTATCGCGTGAACCACCGAACGAGAGAGAGGAGACCGAACAAAGTCTTTACATAAAGATTAGAAGGATAGAGAAATGTTTAAGTATACACTCAATCCCTACATACGAAACAACTATATTATTGTAAATATTATTTTCAAATGTTACTATCAAGAATTTTTAACAATGGTTAAAATTACTTTTAACGATAATCGATACTAATGACTAATAAGTTGATACTAATAGTTAATAGTTAATAAGTTTGTTGTGTAAGTCCTAATAAATTAAAGATGAATGAATCACTTTGGGGGTCCTTATTTGAAATATGGATAATGATATTTTGGCAAATAAAATTTTAACAAAGTTTGACAAACTACTTTTGTAGGTAAAAAAGTATTATTTTATTACTTCATTTTTATTAAAAAATAAAAAATTAATCTACTTAATTCTATTTATAGAAACTTTATCAAATTTGTCAAAAACAAAAAGTTTGCAAACAAATAATTTTTCTTGAAATAGATATAACTAATGTTCAATTTAAAATTGTAATTATAATTAGGAAAAATAACGATGAATGAGTACATAATTGTCATGTAATTGAAAAAATCTTAAGGAAGTTAATGAAAAAAATTCTTTAATTATATGTTTTAACCAGCTTCTTCCTAAGATTATTTAAAAAATGTAAAGGTTTTTAAATTTAGTTTATGTACAAATTAAAAATAGTTATATATATATATATATTTATTTATTTCTTACAACTAACTTATCGATAAATTAATTTTAATTTAATAAAAATGCATTAGCAGCTCCTTTTGACAGATAGGAGCAAAAGTGGTAGCAATTAGGGGGAGAGGATGATGAGAGTTGTAGAAATGAGAGTCGCAGAAGATTTTGCAAAGAGGTTAGGGAAAAGGTTAAAGAAGCAAAAGCAATTTTATGGTTACCATGCTCCACAAATTCTGAAGATAACAAGACTTCAGAAAAAAAAAAAGTGTTATGAATGGGAGATTCTTATGCTATAGTAACTAACACAAGGGACACCGACTCTCTCCAACGTGTGACTAACCACTATGTAGATAAGCAAAATGTACAAATTACTTACGGTCCTTTTTTTTTTACTCACTTCAATTACATCTTTGGGAGATAAAAGAATGTAAACTCAGAAGGTGTTCTGTCTCCATGTTCTCAAGTCCCACATTGGCCAAAAACCACAGCAACCAACTCTTTATAAATGTTCTGACATGATGTCAGCTCGCCGAGTTGGGTAGTGCCAGCTTGTGACTCGAGCGAGGGCATTATGGTGGTGGGATGATACTGTGGCTTCTCTGGGTTGGGTCCTGAGCGAAAGCTTGAGCTTCTTGAGTCCTAAAGAGGAGGGCACCGCGTGAGGCTGGCTTCGCAGAGCAGCGAAAACCTCCCTCTCTCGACAGTGGAGGGATTACAGGCTGCTGCAATCACTGCCCTCTATAAACCTAGTGATCCCAGTTTACTTAGACCACCATTTTTTTTCCAACATTGTTAAACAACCTCGACAAATTACATCAGCTTTCAAACATAATTTGGTGTGTAACGTAGTTAAATAAAATTATATTACAAATATGAATAATATAAAAATCATTAAATAATTTTATGATGTAATTAAAAATAAAATAAAAAGTTAAACTGAGGATGAATAAAAAAGTTAATTATAGAATTTCACTTTACAGTATTAATGAGAGAGTAAGATTATATTTGATAACATTAAATTTTATTATTTAATTACTTTAACGTAGCTAAAATTATTTATTATTTTTTCTTTCCATATAAAAAAACTTATAATGATAATTTTATAATATTTATGGATATTTTTAAATAAAATAAAATTAATTTAATGTCAAAATTAATTATGAATTTTTGTAAGATTTAATATTTATTAATTATTATTAATCAGAGAAGACCCTATTTCAAATCAAATAAGGCTTAAATATATATTTGGTCCTTATTGTTGTTGATTTTATTCAATTTGGTCCCTATTTTCGTTTTATGTTCAATTAGGTCCTCATTTTTGTTAAATTGTGGTCAATTTGGTCCTTTTCACTAACGGTGTTTAAATAGTTAACGTTTTTGAATAGTACATGCCACGTGTCAGCTCCTGGTTTTTTTGATTTTTTTTAACTTTTTTAAAATTTTTAATTTTTTTTGAAAATTTTTTTTAATTTCAAAAAAAGTGTCCACGTGTCAAGTCACAATTGTGCCACGTATCAATGCTAGTGCCACGTGTCAATTTCTAATAGTATTATTTTTTTTATTCAATTTAGTCTCTATATTCATTATTTTTGTTCAATTCAATCCTTATATTCGTTATTTTTGTTTAATTTAGTCCCAAATTTTGTGAAAATAGAACCATTTAATTTTTAAAATTGACATTATTATTACTTATTTTTTAAATTTAATTATAAATTATAATATTTAATTATTA
>Ga0209589_1012894_pt1 | contig 11137 bp, 5 predicted proteins | sample CowpeawhiteBW_FD_187525 | JGI IMG/M metagenome (GOLD analysis project Ga0209589, IMG submission 187525) | Root nodule microbial communities of legume samples collected from California USA - Cow pea white BW (SPAdes) (version 2) | ecosystem: Host-associated > Plants > Roots > Nodule | place: USA...
ATATATATATATATATATATATATTAGGTTAAAGTATAGAGGGGAAACATCACAATTCACTTTTCTCCCCTTTAGCTTTTCACCCTTGCTTGAGTGAGTTGCAGTTTTCCCTCCTTCTCTTTGATGCGGGATTTCTTCCACGAGTGGGCGAAACTAACCGAGGCGATGGGGAAGCGAAACTCCAATAAACCAGCTTCCTCGACGATGCGACTTGCTGCAACGAGGCGTGGTTCTGCAGCATCACGAGTTGCTTCAGCGAGACGACTACGTGACGAGCGTGGAGGTTCGAGCGAGAGAGGGCGCGACGACGAGCTCTTTCACCCTATAACTTCTCGTCAGCAACACAACACAAAACTTCTCTTCTCAGTGATGAAGAATTTTTGCGGAGGCACGATTTGGGGGTTTTTATTCGCACCTAGTGGATTTTTGAAGCGTCCAGGTTAGTGATTGTACTTTTTTTATTGAACTTTACTACTCTTATAAAGATGGAATGCTAATCTCGTGTATGATCACTTCAACATTTTTATATTTTTCAATGAAAGGTTGACAAAACTAAAAATGTTGAAGAGATCAAAGATAAAGAAACTCCAATATTATACCTTCATTGACGGCACAATCAAGACAAATTAATAAGGTAGATTTGCCCCCAATGAATTTGGAATCAAAAGATATGGATAAAAATTTCTAAAAGCCTAAGAGAGAATTTTTACTTTGGAAAAATTTTCAAACTCCAATTATCCAAATTCTGAGTAATAGAGTCTACGTAATAACTTGTATACCATGAAACTCATGGTTTCAAAGACTTCTAGAGCCTACACCGAGCAAACCTCTTAAATTAAAGTTGATGGAACCAGATGATATAAAATACCCCATTAGATAAAAGTTCTAAGTGATTTTGATGATAAAAAACTATATAAAATGATGAAAGTATACGTTATTATTAGTCTAGTATGTTCAGTTCTGCATATGAAAGATCTCTAAATGACATGCTTGCACTATCAAGTGTTATCAAGGTACTAGGCGACTACAGTGTTAAGTTGTTAAGATTTGTTTAGGATGTGCTCACAAAGTTCTCCGCGTTAACAGGGGTTGAACTGGGTTTTTATTTTTTGTTTTCGTGCCTACATTACTGTCATGCAATGCGGCACTTTCAGTTTTACAGTTATTGTAAAGGCTTATATAAGCCACCACTCTTCATTGAATAAATCATTCCCTCATTGCCTCTTTCATGCCTTGTATACCATTAAGCTTTTACATTCAGGACCTCGTCTATCGTCTATCATATGACAATGTTGTTTAAGTATCATATAGAAATAGTTGAAGCTAATTCAATATGTAATAAGAGACACTAAGATAAAATAAATCTCAACGAATAGTTTATATTTGTTTTAATTACTTCAAAGTCTTTTAGATATCTTTTAGGAAGCAAACAATTTTATACGATTAGTTTTAGTCTACTGTTAATATTATATATACATAATCTATTTGAAAAGGTTCCTTTAGTAGATAACATTCTAAACATTTGAAGAAGTATATTAGATCTTTCTGTATCAAGTGTTCTCTGGTGGCAGATTATTAAAAGTTATATGAGAAGACCAATATGATCAAAGCCTTTCATTAGTAGAGAGTTTCATTTTATTGAGATTTCTAAATTTGAAGAGGAGATCGAAAGTTGTTTACGAGAAAAAGATGTACTTATCTAACACGGATAAGTCTATGTACTCATTGTAATCATATTATTCAATTAATGGAACCTTTTAATCTAAAGGCTTAAGAGAGAAATAAATGTAAACCATGAATTAGATTTTCAAAATGCATGGAACATTCATGTTATTGCCAACATTGTAAAGTGTTGTTGGTGATGTGTTTGCATTCACACAAACCACTAATTAAGCAATGCGATATTGATCAAGAACTTCACCATTTCTCTTTCCTGTGCTGATTCTGTACTCCCTTAAATCTTCATACTTAAATGGTCGATAACGTCGACCATTGTGAACTTCCACCAACTTTGTTGGGGCCTCAACATTACCATCCCTTGGCGCTAACATAAATGCACCAAACGAATAACGAGTACCTGTTTCCTTGCATATTACACGATGCCTAACATTCCAAAATTTTCCATTGCTCCAAACCTGAAAGAAAGGTATTCATAGTGCTCAAATATTAACTAAGGTTCAATGTCATTCAAAAAACAAACAAAGTTAACATCTATGCTTACATGTCCAACATCTCCAATAATGCAAAGGAAAGACCCTGATTTGGGAGGCACTGCTTTAAATAAGCCAGAATCATCCAACAACTCAAGACCAGTAACAGTTTCATCATCTTGAAGTAGAGTGATAAATCCTGTATCTGAGTGCAACTGTGCTCCCATTTGACCTATATTTTCTGGGGCGAAACTGTATTTAATAGATCTTAAAATGAATGGCCAGTCCTTGAAATCAACACCAACTACACCTAAACACTTGGCCATCTTTTGTGATATAGTTGATGCCAGGTCATGAATTGCTTGGGAATATGTCTTTACTATTTGCCTGTGTTGCAAACAAATCTACCTTATTTAAATTGAAATAATGCAAATCTCAGTGCTATGATGATATTTCTACAAAAAAAATAAAATAAAAATAGGTTTTATATATAGCTCTCATTAATAACAATTTGTTATCACAGTTATTCACATATAGTAAACAAAATAAAAAAAGTATTAACTTATATATCCGAGAAACAAAGAGAACCATAATTATACAACCAATATAACCAAGGAAATGTTTCCCAAAAGAAAGGTATTTTAACGGGTATCCGGAAAAAATGTGATCAATGTAAACATTTAAGATTTGAGATTGGAGATTCTCAACGTGACCTTAAATATGAGTACGGATAGAAAAACAAGTTATTATTTTTAAAATAGATACTAATAATATCCCAGATGAATTATTTAAGACAGAAACAAATAATTAGGGTTTTTTCCCTTACTTTTTTAGATGCTAATATACTATTCGATTAAGACATATATAATTTTCTTTTCATTTAATTAAATTCTCAATCTTAATAAATTTGGGTAAATTGGGTAAATTCTCAGTTTTTATATTTTTAACTAAATACTTGTATATTTTTTTTAATTGTATTTGTTATTATATTTTTCTTTTCTGTATTAACAAAATATGAGATTTTAGAAATAAATATAAAATAATATCAAAATAGTTACTCGCTCTTTTAAATTAAGTATTAATATTATTTTTATATTAATAAAAAAACTTGATATTTTTTAACCCATGGAAATAATAAAACGAAGATAATTATTCAGTTAATAAAAAAAATAAATGACGATTAAAAAACTCAATTGAAAGAGATATAATTTTTTTTTAATATTTAAATAAAAAAATTAGTAAAACATTTATTGAAAACATCAAATTTATCATGAACTTAACTCTTATACAAGTCTTTTTGTTATACATTAAATCTTATTTTGTGTCTCCCAAAATTTAGGTTAAAGTTCTGCAAGTTATTATTAAGGAGCCGAAGCAAACAAAGGAGAAAGGAGAAAAGGCTTTATTCATGATGTTGGTCGTAGTTAACTAAATTGAACTATACAAACCAGATCCTACGTCCTATAATTTAGTAAAATAGGTCTCCTCATCGTATGAATTTTGAAAAACAAATTAATGATCCACACTATTAAGCTACACTACTATAAAAAAATGTCTTATTAATTAATAATTATTAGTGACTAAAAGTTATTAGACACTATAATTAATAATTAATTTAGATAATAATTTATAAAATAAAAAATTATTTAGTACAAAAATAATTATTATTATAAATAAAAATTTATAATTGATCTTCGATTGATTTCTAAAATTTAGCTACCAAAACTTTATCCTTTTAAGATTAGTCAAATGATTGTCAAATATGGTATCAAAGTACCTTTTTTCTTTTTTCTTTTGTAAATTAGTAGTTAAATTGATCATGACTAATAATTTTAGTTAAGTAATGAAACATTTTATTTTTTTTGTAGTGATATAAATTTTTCATGAATTTGCTCAACTTAATTAGTTTAATCAATGGTTGTGACAAAGAGACAGAATGGTACAGAAGAAAGGAACCTGTGATAGGGTGGTAAATCCAACTGGGAGAAGAAATCTTCAAGTGCCTGAGGAGATTCATGCATGTCATATATCCCCATGCCCTCATATAGAGGACTTGTTGGAAAGGGTGGAACATAACCACTATCAGGAATTATGGATTTGTTGCGCATTTTTATCTCTAAAGGAAGATCGTGCACCAATTTCACCACTGATTTCATCTCTCTCATCAGAGTTTCTGGAATAGGGTGGTTGATCACCCTGAAACAACCACATTTCTCACATGCTTCTCTTAGCTTCTTCCATTCGTCACCCTCTGAAAGCTTCTGAAAATCGTCACCCTCTGAAAGCTTCTGAAAATCCACCGCTGGAACACTAGCCTCCATCTCTTTCTCTTTCACCTTGCCTTGGATATGATTCTCAGACAGAAGGAATAGTTAACTCACACTAATATATAGTGATGTCCTCAATGTTAACGAATGATGACATGTAAAGGTTTTGTAAATTTCAAGACATATATTCCAACCCTAATGTCGATTTAAAGACGAAAATATTCTATTTTTTTACCACTTATTTAATTTATTTAATTAAGTTTAATTTTAAATTAAATTAACTCAACTTTTTCTTTATATTTGTTAGATTTATATAATTGGTGTTAACTACATCTTTTTAATTGTTTTTAAATATTAAAATTTATAATTTATAATAAATTTTAAAAATTATGAGTTTAGAATAAGTATTTTTAATAAAATAATTTAATATTTAAATAGAGTGATTTCATATATAAATTTTAAAAAAAATTAATGTAAATATATAAGTCATAATTATACTTAATTTTTAATTTGTTCCCATTTTAAAAACGAAGAACATTGTTTAATTTTAAAAAGAAAATAGGTCTGAGTCAAAAGATAAAATATAAGATTTGAATTGAATACGAGACACTGTAAGACCTGGCACAGACCGACACCATGAGTAACACGAGATACTGTCATATAACATGATACAATCTAATACATGAAAAAGAAAACTTGAAAAATTTAAAACAGCTAAAAAAAATACTACAAACTTTATCGTTTCGTGTGTAGATGATATTAATACAATTTGTTTAAATCTAACTAAAAAACGATTTAACAAATATAAAGATTTAAGAAAATCAAATTAAATAAAAACAACAAAAAATAAAAACTAAAAGAGGATTTTAACCCACAGATTTAATAATCTATTTAATTTTTAATTTGAAAAAATTATCTTGATGGCGTCCTGTAATAGCCGACAGATTCACCAGTACAAGAAAGTAACACGTCAAAATAAAAAGGAAAAACAAATAGTAATGCTTTCATCTAATTTTTAAGCATTTTCTTATATAACATAAATAAAAGAGCATGTTTTGGGGCAGCAGATTTACTTTCAGTAATGAAAAGCTATAATGGCTAAATTTAAGAAATTAATTAATACCGACGGTTTAGAAAGTTTGATTTAAAACAAAATATAAGGAATGTTTATAAGTGGGACCATCTCTCTCTCCCTCTCTCTCTTTATACATTAATATTATTCGTGGCCAACGAGGAGAATTAAAAAAATAAAGCATGAAGTAAGGTATAGATCTATATGTTCTATATTTTTTAGGATAGTGCATGATTATTTTACGATGTGTATTTTAAATTACTTCCTAAAAGTAAAAATAATTCGTCTCAATAATACATTTAGCATTCTATATATATAAATTACTAGTAATCGTGGACAACGCGTACAATTAATTAATCAGCGAATGGAGTTAACTTTAGACTATATATTCATCTTGTACAGAAAAATTGTATATTTTATAATAATTATCTAAAAGTTATACAAAAAAGAATTTTGAAATGATTAGTAATATATTTTTCTTGGACTGACAGGATATAATATAACACTAAATTTCTATTGATTTACTATAATAAGATCTACAGTAGTTATATTGCGTTAATTTTGAAGTAAAGAAAAAAGATTAAACCATATTCTATTGTTATTTTAATAGTGATAATCTAAACCGTAAGAAAACAAAAATATCTGGAAGTTACCTTTATACCCATATCTAATTTTTTGACATTTGTTCAATTTTTGGTTTTTTTGTCATTCTCCTCTTTTAACTTTTTTAACCTTTTCGCCTCCCTTTCCACTCATCTTTTAGGTACGAGGATGGCTTATGAATTTCAAATTTCTTTCGTCTTCTTTCCCTTCTAAACACCCTTTTTGCTCCAACTCCATTTTTCGGTTCTAAGAAAAAAACGATTTAGTTGTTACAAAATTTGTTGATGTATGTTGCTTTCACTTTGGTTCATTGTGTTGGAATAACGAGGATGACGACAGGGACGAGTGCGGGCTCCGGTGATGGCGCTGGCTCGGAATCATGCTGTCGTTTCTATTTGTGAGGATTGCAATTTTGAGGTGCTCACTCCAAGTTTTCATGTAAAAGGGTATGTTTTTTTCTTCTTTTTTTTTGTTAGTACCATTTGTGTGTTCTAGAGTTTTCTAATTTTTCTTATTCTTCTTTTCCTTTGTACTTTAACGTTTCTTCTATTGAAGAGTAGATCGAAGACTTTTAAAGACCCAAGACGAAGTTCTCAAGGTAGAAGAATGAAAAATCATTATTAAGAGGTTTTATATGTAAAAAGGTTTGGTTTTTATTATTTCCCCATTTTTTTGAGTTTGATTTTATTAATTCTTCAGAGTTACTTATTTCTTCTGCTTTAATCAAGTAAGATTTATAAGTTGGCTTTTGTTTGTTTCTGTGACATATGTTATTGGCTGCTTTCTAAATTTGAATATGTATTATGTTTTACGAGTTACTCATGTCATGATTTTACTCCCTCCTGTAGAAAGTTGAAGAAAGGTTAAAACTTTCAAATAATTTTATTATTATCACAAACCCAATCAGTATTTGAAGCTCTGAACAATATCTATGAGAAGTCTCCTAATCAAGTAAGTATTTATTCTAACCCATAACTGTGATGTATGCATGTGTCTTTTATATTTCAGTTTTAACTTTTTTATTAAACCACTAATATGTTTATTATGATATTTTATGCCTTTACGAGTGTCTTCTTAACCTTATGCTTTTATGGGGGTTTTAGTCTTCTGATGAGGATTTTTTATGGTGCAGGACTAAATGCAAAAATTTTAGGTTTTGGTATTTCCTATTAAAATTGTCAATTCTAAAGCAATAAGAAGGTGAGATTTATTTATTTTTTTGAATGTCATTGAGTGCATAGACCTTCAGGACTGTTTTTAAATGTAATAATCAGGTTGGAATGTTTTTGAATCTAATAATTAGAGTTAGAGTTTCACCTATAATTTATACTACAATGCAGATTCACATTGTAGTATACTTTCCTCGATGGTGAGAGTATTTATTATTTTTGTGTTTAATTGGGTTTGGATCTACCATTAATATGAATGACAAGTATATTTATAGATGAAATTTTGATTTTCATTGCATCAATCTGCACCAAGTGTTCCATCCATCACACACTATCTTGGGACTAATAACTGTCCTACTTCTGTGTTTCTACAGGATGGAGAGAAAAAATGAATCCTTGCCAACAATCAGGGGTGGAGGAGATTTCATTCCTTTTCACTTGGCTATTTTACAGGGAAGAACTGAAATGGCATGGCATCTCTTCCCTAAAACCAAACACATCTTTGAAGAGCTCGATTGGACCACACTTTTCTTTCTTTCTATAAATTGTGACCTCTACGGTAAGCATTTTTTCTTCATATAATCTTGCATGAATACTGTTATGTTAATTTTAATTGTGTCATTAGAATTTACAATCCACAGAAGTTGGAATATCTTGCAGATTTAGCCCTGGAAATGGTAAAGGAGAAGGACACGCTAGCCTATGCCAGAGGTGATGACAACTTGACAGGTTTGCATGTCTTGACTCAAACTTCTGGTTGTGGTTGCCAAACTCCACGATGTAGAAAACACCTCCTACCTTTCTATAAGTTACATATAATGATACAATCAACTTCCATTCAGAATAACATAAGTTTTCAGTGATTTTTCTTTTTCTGTAATTCTCAGACAAGGACACTCCTATTCTCAAACTTGTGAAACGAATGGGGGGAAATAGTTGTTTCCCTGGATGACCAAATGATGATGGATACCCTCTCGGAACCATCTCAAGTAATATTTATAGCTGCAGAAGTTGGACGTTACCCTTGAGAAGTTTGCCTTCTGGAAAGAATATAGGGAATTTATTGGTTTTCGTTATGTAGCAAGTGGTCCACAGGTAAGTTCTTACCAAATAAATTAGACTTTTATTGGAAAACTATTTTTTAGTTGCCATGTTTGTGGCTTAAGGTTGACGTCTCTATGTTTATCTATTTTATGCCTTTAGTTATGTTTATGATTTCTTGCTTTTATGTTGTTGGATTATGGTTGTGATTTTTCATGATGTTGTTATGTTTCATTTTACATTGTTGTTTGTTTAAGGCAGTGGGTGTAGGACTGATACCAATGAATCTACTATAATTTTACTTCCTTCAAATATTACAGTTTTTACCCTAGATTTCTCATAATGATTGTAGGCATCGTAAGATACTACATGCAGCTTAGTTGTTGAACAAGTTGTCTCTGTTAAAATGGCAAGAGAAAGCTTCAATTCATCCAAAATTGAAGCCTTTATGAAATAAAGCAAGGAATGAACTAATTTGATACCAAAACTCGAGGACAATATTTCAAAATTGCAAAAGTTGTTGCTTGATGAGGAGAAGATCTTGGATGAAATCACATAGAGTTCCAAAGGTGGACTTTTATCATTTTTACGTACTTTGAATTTAATATTTTGGTATGATAGGTTTCACATTTGTGTTGTTTTCTATTATGCTTCAGAAAGCTCCTCGATTGGACAGTGAAATAATCTATAATAGGGACTTTGACTACTTTCAAAACCCTTGAGAGGTCCTACCTCTTAAAGGTTCAAGGTAAGGTTGTGGAAAGACCACAACACATGTTGATGAGGGTTACTGTTGGAATTCATAAGGAAGACATTGACTCTGCTGTCAAAACTTACCACCTGATGTCTCAACGATGGTTCACTCATGCATCTCCAACTCTTTTCAATGCGGGAACACCTAGACCACAGGTACAGTATATGTTAATGCTCTTTATCTCCAATTCTTCCTCTTTTTGTAAGCATGCAGTTTGATATTTGATAATCCTAGCTCTCATTTATTTGGATCTGCTCATGTGCTTTGGCAGTTGAGTAGTTGCTTCCTTGTGTGCATGAAAGATGATAGTATAGAGGGAATATATGACACTTTGAAGGAGTGTGCTATCATTAGCAAATCAGCTGGTGGAATTGGTGTTTCTGTTCACAATATTCGTGCCACGGGTAGTTACATCCGTTGCACAAATGGGACATCAAATGGTATTTTTCCAATGTTGCGTATGTTCTTAAAATGGTAGAATCCTTCTCTTAGCTTTATGTGACAAATTAAGCCTTTAACTGAGTTGTGATGTTATGTTGAAGTCCCTGTTTGTGGTGTTTCGATTTCTGTCTAGTGTACCTCGATTTATTATAATTTTTAATGTTAATTTTTTTTACTCAGTTCATTCTTATGTTTTAATTTAATGTTTTGTAACCAACACCACACAAGCTATCACGATTTATAAAATATAAATGATATTAAATTATATAAAAATAAAGTCCAAACTCTGAAAGGAAACGCTGCATAACATGCACATGTAACCAGTTTATTATGATTTGGAATGGAGTGGTAACAAAAATTGAAATAATGTAAAAATGAGTGACACTGAAACGTCTTATCGTATATCAGTTTGTGTTGGCAGAGGCACCTTAATAACAAGGATAATGATATTCCAACAAAAATATTTGACAAGAATTTGACACAGCTGACGTGGCGGGGTTTTTTTTAATTTTTAGAAACTGAAAAAGGTTGGTCGCACGTGCAGCCGAGAGAAGGAAAAACGCTTATGTTAAATGTCCTTCTAGAGAGAGAAACTTAAGAGAAAAAGGGGGGGAAGTCAGGCGCTCCGTTGTGCAGTTTGAGTGTGAAGAGAGAGAAGGTCGAAAGTGAGGCGGTGGTGTTGTGGGTGCAGTGGGTTTAGGGTTTCCGGCAACCATTTCGCCAGTGAGAAACTGAAGTTTAGAGAGAGAAGGGGAAATTGAGGCCGACGAAGTCAGAAAGTGAAGAGGCAAAAGGGGGAGACTGAGGCCGGGGTGGTTTGGAAGTGAGATTCCGCCAACCATTTGGGTTGGTGGGGGTGGTGGGTCATTATCAGGCAGTGCGACAGGGAGAGGAGGCATAGTTCTGCAAATCAGTGGTGGGCTACCGGAGAGAAGTCGTGGACGACAAAGGTAACGTTTTTCGGTCGTATTAACCAGAGGATGTGTATAGTTGGCTGTGGATGTGGTTGTTGGTGATATTTTTTGTTGTCAGCGATATGGTTGGTTAATGAGCATTTTATGTCTGTGTAATGTGTATGGCATTGTAGGATTACAAGATGGACGATAATCGTGATGGACATGTTTATTTGTCGGAGGAGAACAAGGTTTGTTAATCTGGATTCATGTTGTTATAGTTGTGCAATTATAATGAATGACATTCAGTTGTTTGTTATGTTATCCAGATTTTATTTGGTCATTTCTGCAAGACGAAGTTTGTAGGTGCTATAAACAATAGACTAAGTGTGCAACAGAAGAACTATATTGAAGGCACTCCATTTTGGTGGTTTCCCATGGTAACCGATTCGGTGAAGATTAGTAGGAAACTTTTGAGTCTGTTATGTTACAACTGGGTTGAGAGAAGGGGAGGTTTTCGTATTGGTGGGCAAGTCGTAGAATTTAATCTATTAGATGTTTGTTTAGGGTTAGGTTTGAGGGTTTTGGGTGAAAGAATTGATTTAAATGAGACCATTTCTGATAGTGACACTTTGAATATTTTTGGTGGTCAAACAGTTACTGTGGAGTTGATATACTACTATCTTTTGAAATACGATGATGATGTTGGTGGTGTAGAACTCTTTTGCAGGATTTACATTTTGTTAG
>Ga0209589_1012899_pt1 | contig 11134 bp, 3 predicted proteins | sample CowpeawhiteBW_FD_187525 | JGI IMG/M metagenome (GOLD analysis project Ga0209589, IMG submission 187525) | Root nodule microbial communities of legume samples collected from California USA - Cow pea white BW (SPAdes) (version 2) | ecosystem: Host-associated > Plants > Roots > Nodule | place: USA...
TATATATATATTATAATTTCATAAACAAAAATGTTACTGCTTTCATAAGAAAAAAAATAGAGTGCACATATTACCCTTTTATTAATTTAGGCTGTTAATTTAAAATGAAATAGAAGGTTCAAATTAAAAATAACGCATTCAATGCTTTTTAATAAATTATATTAAAAACAATTCAATTTTTTTTTCATAAAGTTTAATAGGGTGATATTAAGAAATTAATTTGATACTGCTAAAATTATGAAAGATTATTCAATATTTGAAAAAGCATTGAACTTGACTTAGATTTTTTAGAATATATTTTGATAATAGAAAATTTAAAAACATAAATATCTTAAATATTATTATTGTAACATTTAGAAAACGTTTTAAGTCTTCTATTGTGAAGAAGTTGTTCAACTAATAATTGTTTTATTAACTAACTTTGTCTTGATTATGTGAATTAGTTGTACACACAGATATTTACTTTTCAAATCAAATATATTTGATGAGAATCTATTATATAATAATAAAGGGATTCCTCTTTTTCATCTATATTTCATAATATCCGTTTTACTTTTAGTTATTTTAAAAATTTATTATCTATATTTATTTTATTATAATAATAAAGGGGATTTCTCTTTTTGTATCCACATTTTATAATATCCGTTTTACTCTTAGTTATTTTAAAAATTAATTATTTTATAAATAATTTATTTTTAATCATTTTTCTAGCAATAAAGGAGATTCCTCTTTTTGTGTCCACATCTCATAATACCCGTTTTACCCTTAGTTATTTTAAAAATTAATTATTTTATAAATAATTTACTTTTAATCATTTTTCTACAAATCTCTTTTGTCTTAAATCATCATTAAATTTTTCTTTTACATATCTTATTTTTTTATAATTTTATATTTAACAACTATTTTAAAAATTATATATTTGTTATTGATTTTAACTTTCTTGAAAATTAAAAAATACGAATACACAGACACGACTTATCGCGCCTGTGTGTTCGTTAGTGATTTGAACGATTTGAAGCCAACGATGTTTAGCATTATCTTAATAATCAATTTAACTAAACAAAATAAATCTTCAATAATTCTTGAAACGAAAACTTTAGTTTTTTTTTTTTTACCAAATTCATCTATCGAAATATGATTCTTATTAGTGAATTATGCACAAAGGTCTATACCTATAGTTTTATGCATAATTTTGTCTTCATGTATTGAATATATTACATAGGTATATATTTACTTTTTCTGTGAAATTAATTTAAGGAAAATGTTTTCATTTAGTGATTTTAGCTAAGAAAAAAATAAATATGTACTCGTTAGACAAATTTCACTCAACAAAATAGTCCTTACTTTCTATGAATTGAGAAATAGTTTCTATAAGATTAAAGATTTTAGAAATTACTATAAATATTGTAAATGAGAATAATTCATATCATTGTAAATTATTAAAGAAAGGAAATTATAAAACATATTTTTTAAAATTTATAGAACTTAAAGAATAGTAAGGTTACCTTAACTAAATAATCTTGTCAGGATGTGAAATTTCTAAAGGTTAAATCCTTTAGAAATTGTAAATATTAAGAGACACATATCAAACTAATATTAAACCATAATGAGAATATAGGAAAAATTAAAAAGGATTCATATTATTTATAACCTAAATTTATTAAATTTAATAAATAATAATACAGTACAGTTCAATTTACTTTATTTTTTCTGCTTACTAAGCATGTCTAAAGTACACCTACAATTATGGCTTTTTAGGAAAGCATGTTATAGTTAACACAATAAAAAAGCAAAAGTAAACTTTTTATGCTTTACATATAGCTCTTCAAATGGTTTAATTTTTTATTGCTTCATATAACTTTTGTATGTATATAACTCACTGGTATTAAGTAATTTTTTCATGTAACAAATAATTTACCATTTTCTTTTACTCGTTTATCCTATAAGCATTAAAGTATAAAAAATGGTTAAATATGTTTTTTCTCCTTAAATTTTAATGAATTTTAGAATTAGTCCTTCTTCGAAATTTCATACCAATTTAGTTATTCATCTTGATGCGTGAGTTTAATCCTCTTTATCAAAATTTGTTAAGTGTCAAGTTTATTTGACATTTTAAACGCATTGTATGATAATATTTGAGTTAACATTGACACGAAAATGTGTAAAACGGTATAAACAATTCAAATACTATCATGAAATGTGCTTGAAACGTCAGATAAACTTAACAAAATTTGGTTAAATGAACTAAATTCAAACATTTGTAAAGATGAATGACTAAATTAGTCAAAAGTTAGAAGATAGACTAATTTCAAATTTTACTGAAACTTGAGGGATAAAAACATATCTAACCTATAAAAATTACCTACATTATTTTAAATATTTATGTCTTAATTAATTTTATTGTTTATATATTTAATTATATATGTTACAACTAAGTTCTTTCATACGTTCTGTTCATCAAATGAAGTCATTTATTTCTAAAATAAAATGACGAATCAATAATATTTTAAATTTTTATTATAAGTAATTTTTATTTATTTTATAAATAATTGAGTTAAAAAAATTATCAAATTAAAACATGGTAAAGTTAATAAAATAGTTATTTTTATTTAAATAATAAATTTGGAAAATAAATATAAAAAAGAATATTTTTTATATATAAGTCTGTCTAAATATTTATTTCATCATTAATTTTATTATTTATATATTTAATTATATTTGTTACAACTATATTCTTTGAGCACATTCGATTCTGGCCATCAAATGAAGTCATTTATTTCTAAAATAAAATGGCGAATAAATTAAATTAAAACCTAAAACAGTTATATTATAGATCTACAAGGAGTGAAAAATTACACCAGGAGATAGTAATCTTTTTAATTTAGAATCTGCAGGAATCTCATTCCTTAATATCAAATATTTCTGAATATGTAAAAATACTGTATTAAAAAAACTAATTTAGTAAAATAAATAAATATAGTATTGATTAGCAGCATTGAGATAATGAATTTGTGAAATTCAAAAGCAATCTCACTCCCTCTTCTCTCTCTGTAAAGAGCCAAAATTTAACCTAACTTGCTTTCCAAGTCCAAATCAAATGGCAATTATTCCTGTATTTATGTTATTCTTTTTCATCGTTATCGCCAAAAAAATAAATAAAAAGACGAACGAGAAAACGAAACCTTTCATCACTGTGTTGTATAAAAAGTAGTTGTTAGCAGTGGCTTTTTCTCTCATGCGAATCTTTCTTCTTCTTCTTCTTTTCTTTTCATTCACCCAAACCCTAAATAAGATTCGTAACTGCAAAACCAAAACAAAAACCCTAAAGGAATGGCCCTATCCCGTGGATCCATCGTCACTCGATCAGTGTGGTCCTCTAATTTGGAATCGGAGTTCGAGTTAATCCGATCCGTCATAGACTCTTTCCCTCTTATATCGATGGACACCGAGTTCCCCGGTGTGGTTGTGCGCCCCGACACCGGTGACCCCTCTTTTCGCCACCGAGAACCAGCCGCGCACTACGCTGTGCTTAAAGCCAACGTCGACCGCCTCCACCTGATCCAGATCGGTCTTACTCTCTCCGATCAAGTGGGAAACCTTCCCACACTCGGCACCTCCAACGGCTTCGTCTGGGAGTTCAACTTCCGAGACTTCGACGTCTCGCGTGACGCCCATGCTCACGACTCCGTCGAGTTGCTACGGCGTCAGGGCATCGATTTTGAGAAGAATCGGGAGTTTGGGATCGACTCGGTCCGGTTCGCCGAGCTTATGATGTCCTCTGGTCTGGTCTGTGATGACCCAGTTAGTTGGGTGACGTTTCACAGTGCATATGATTTCGGGTACCTGGTGAAATTGTTGACCCAGCGCGCTCTGCCGGAGGAATTGGCAGAATTTCTCCGCCTGGTGAGGGTTTTTTTCGGTGACAGAGTTTTTGATGTGAAACACTTGATGAAGTTCTGCTCAAATCTTCATGGAGGTTTGGACCGAGTATGCCAATCGCTGAATGTGGAAAGAGTTGTGGGGAAAAGCCACCAGGCTGGTTCCGATAGCTTGCTCACTCTGCACGCTTTTCAGAATATAAGGGAGGTTTATTTTGGCAAGGCTGATGGACTTGTTCAGTATGCTGGTGTCTTGTATGGTTTGGAGGTTTTCTAATTTTCTCGTATGAAATAATATATCAGCTTGGTGTAGGTTGCTTTTTCATCGTTAGTTGTAAAGCTTACATATTATGGTTTATCAATGTCATTAGGAGTTATTAATTTTTTTTTTGGGTTCTGTTTTACCTGCATGTATTAGTAGGAGGCAACGCATTGTTGACGGAGTGTGTTAACATATAGAGTTAGAGTATGGTCTTTGATTAGATAATATATACAAGTCTTAATTTCTGAACGGAGTGATAATTTTGCATCTCCCTCCTTATCTATTTTCTGTTGATAGTAAGTGGTTCTAATATTTACTCGGAATGTTTGTGTTCAAAGTGTGCTTGGTTAATGTTCATTGATTCAGTTGCAAATTGTCAATCATGTGGCTGTCATTCCTATCAAAAGGTATGGATAAGGGATACACCTCTCATGTTTCCTCCATTTGCTTAGACCCTTTTATCATTCCAATGATTTATTTCATTGGGTTGCAAAAAAGTATAGAATGAATGGTAGATCTTAAATGAATCTGTACTGTTTCTACAATTTTTTGTTGTTGTTTCCTGTGTTATATATTTCATTTTAACGGCAGGAAAGCCTTTTCTCTCTCACATACTCACTGGCATTTACTTGGTTGAAATGGATTTGGAATTGTTTTTTAAAAGAATGCCGGAAGTGGTAGGATATTGCCTAAAGCTGTTTGAGTTCGTGTGGAGAAGACTTGTAGTAATCTCAACAAAGATTAGATCAAATAGAGGGTAATTCAATCCTTAACGTAGATTTTGGTTTGAGGGAAGTGAAGGGGAGGAAGAGGGAGGGATCTTTATGAATTTTTGTTGTTTGATTCATTTTTTCAAAGGGATGGAGGCTTAGCAAAACCCCTCATATAATTTGTAGAAATGATTAAAACATTTCTACATATGTTTTGAAATTTAAAATTACAAGATAGCTAAGTAGATTAATTTTAAAGTCCCTCTGCATCCCTGTTACAAAAAAAAATGTTTACTTCCCCTCCATTAAAATACTTCCTCTTCCTTGTCTCAACCAAACATAATGTCTAATCAAAATCACTCTCCTACCTTTCCCCCTCCATTAAAATCCCTCCCTTCTCCATTCTTCCCGTGCATCAAACTGTCACGAGAGGCAAAGGAGGCCGTAGAAAACTAAGGTGAAACAATCAAGGCTTCAAGACCAGTATTTTATCTGTAAACATGATTTACTACAACATACTATTGAATTGCTTGAACCATGTAGTCCACTCCATTTACTGAAAAAGGCTTTGAGGTGGTTGTTGTTCGTATTGCATGCATTTATATTAAGTATTGAAAGGTTGGGGTCAATTTGAGACTTAAACTAAGATGACTATTGCCCTTGATATTACTGGGAGTTGGGTTGTTGAAAATTAATGTTCTGGATAACATTTACTCGTTCTTGTAGGTCATTAGGAATTGGAGTTTATGATATTTGTTAGTTTGCTAGAGGTTTGTGAGTTGGGTAACTTAGAGAATGTAAGGGGGAAGGAGGCATTTTATTTTTTCTATCAGTATAGAGTGAGATTTTGTGATTTGGGAATGAGGAAATCCATTTTGAAGGGGAAATAATATCCCTAGGAGAGGAGTCCTTTTTTGAATTGTGTTCAATTTTACTCAATAAAACAGTATTTTGACTCTTTAACAATTGTCCAACCTGCTGGTTCCAAATTCGGAGTAGAAGGAAAGTAATCCCGAGGATGGAGGATTTGGAGTTGGGAATCAACAGCCCTTGTATATATGGTGGAATTTCTCAACAAGATGATTGATGAAATTCAAGAGATCAAACAAATGCTAGAACAGTTGAAGAAACAAAGCATTATTGTTGGGTCAGGAATGGAGGATAGATGCCTAGCTAATTGGAATAGACTTTGCAGCTAATGAAAGGAATTCAAAGACAGGATTTGGGGGCTGATACATAAACCTGAGAACATAAAAAGGGATTTTGAGAAAATGTGGTCACAAAGGGTTTAGGGATGAATGTAGCAGAACACCGAGTCAGGAGAAGAAGACAAATACCCTGCTGATTAGACTTGACTTTGCCACTAATGGAAAGGATTCAAAGAAACGCTTATGAAACTAAGAACATAAAGAAGAATCTTGAGAAAAGGTGATCACAAAGGGTTTAGGGATGAATGTAATAGAACAACAAGATTGTTACTTTTTGTCAAAAGAAGATTCTGTTACCCAATTCCAATAGCGGTTCAGGTAAAATGAAGGGAAGTTCTTGTACCAAGGTTCCTGTTTTTACGCATGGATGGTTGAATTGCTCAATTTCAATGTTAATGATGATTTGGAATATGAGCTGCTGGATTCTTCGTGGTGAAGCTGCCAGAGGAGGTATTAAAACAATCCAATAGATCGTCAAGGCTGAGAACGGGTATCGAATAGAAAAGGTGGAAAGCTAGGTTGAAGTGTTGATGTTTCCACAGCTTTTGAAGGTTATTTGTCTGTAAATTGAGAAAGCAAAAACTGTGGGGAACATATTTGTGGATAAAGGTGGGTGAAGCATGAATGACCTCCCAAATTTTGGAGGTTTAAATGGTTGGCCAAGTCTTTTTATCTGGGATGCATGCAAGATTATGAAGCATAATCAGGACTTTGCTACGGGACCTTGGACATCAGGATTATATGAAGTTTGACTGTGCCACAACCACAAGCAGAGTCAGGACTTTGCTGCGGTGACCTTGGACATCAGGATTATATAAAGTATGACCGTGCCACGATCACTAGCAGAATCAGGACTTCGCTGTGGTGGTGACCTTGGACATCAGGATTATATGAAGTTTGACTGTACCACGACCACAGTAGCTGCTGGATGCAAGCCCACCACAGTAGTGAAAACATTGCTTTGCCCAGAAATACTTTTGCAGAGAATAAATAATAGGATAAGGGTTGCCTTTGCAATCTTCAGAGTAGGTCAGATTCATGACATGCAGAACGCAACCCAATTGGTCAATTGGATTCATTGAGCAAGGCAGGAATGAAAAGTAGATCCTAGAATGTGAACGGGGTAACCGAACTTTTTTTGGGACTTAATGAATCACATAATAATGCAGAGAATGGAGGACTCATAATCATTCCCTTTGGGTTCTAACAATAAGAAGCATAATATCATATTATTATTGAGTTGCTAGTATTAAAATTGGCCTGTGTTATCAGGATGGGTTTCTGTATGGGGTTTAGTGTTGTCTTTACTGGGGTCGAGCTATAACCCCATTCAGTATTAGGAGCTTTTATGGGAAGGAAGAAAATTGAATACAATTGCTTGTCCTCTTTAAACCAGAAGTATTTGCTATATTTTCTACTTTTCAGATCCCAAACTTGGGAGAATAAGGTTGAAATTTTGAAGGGGATGTTATTGTTAGTATAGAGGAAGGTTGGTTCAGGATATAAGTTAGTTATGGGCTAGTAAGATAAATAGAGTGTGTTAGGGGAAGGAGGTCGTTTATCCTGTTATTTTGCAGTTTCTTTAAAAAGATAAATCCTTCGAGAAAGATAATCAAATCCTTTTAAGAGAAGGAATAAGATAAAATTAGTGTTTTGGTTAGTAACAATTGGAATCCTTGTGCTGTTTTTTCCACTTTTCCCTTATTTGTATTCATGCCCTGAGTAAACAGTATAGCTCCCCTTCCCAAATATCCAAACAAAGTTCATAATACCTTGTGCTTTTTTATTATCTCTATAGTTTTTTCAATAAATCGACGACATTATATTTAAAATTAAATTTCTCGTGTAAGTTCTAACTACTGAAATTGAGCTGTCTGATGCTATCCTCAGACTTCATTTCAATTGGTGATTGATTGATGAATATGGATAGACAACCAACACCTGATCTAAATCTAGATGAAATATGACTAATAAGGAAGGGTTTTTACGTTTAAAATCTGATTGTAATGTTTGAGGATCTAGCAGGTCTATTCTTATGCATATGCTCCGGTTATTGCATGCATATTGATTGGTAAGCTGAGAACAGCAAAGAGGTCATTGTTTGAGAAGGTGTACTTATATGTTGAATTTGACTAACCATGTCTCTATTTGAGTAAAGTTATTGCGATTATAAATCTGACTACAACTTTGATTCAGACAATGTTGTTTTGCATGCTTGAGTGAATGTTAAGATGTATTAGAAATGGATTATGAATTCATACATTCATGTGGTACAATAAAGGAAACTTGAAAATGATATTAGTATGTCACATTCAGAGTGGGTCAGTGTGTCATAATCCTGCATTCATCAATCCTCATGCTCCATGAACTATGACACTGTCAAATATCAATAGCGAGTGGTCCTTCATCTAGTGCGGTCCACCATTTTATTCTTCCTCCCATTGTATTTGTTTTGACACCCCGACCACGTGATGACATTAGCTTGAGAATGTTTCACGCACTTTCGTTGTTAAGATGGTAAGATCCTTAAAATTATTTATAGCCAACTGGACTCAGAAAACATAATATATAAACTCCAACCCTGCTTCCAATGATGTGACATTCTATTTCAAATGCAGAAGAAAATATTACCAAAGTAATCATCAAAATTTTACTAAAATTAGGGATTGACATCTTTTTAACAACTACTCAACAACTAAGTACATAATTATTTTACTTTAAAATTACCAAAATGCAATGTCATTATTTAAAAAAATGGGAAAAGGTAATCTTGTTTTAGAAGTAGATGAGTGTTAAAATATAATCATTTTTCGTCCAATGGTTGTTTCTGTTTCAACTTATGTCCAAATTTCAACTACAATGAGATGTTTCAAAATCCAGTACTAAAAAATATAAACCTTTTGGGTATGTTTCAAATTGTAGGATTGAATAATGAAGAGACAGGAAAAATATAAGTACTCAGAGATGCTAGTACAGTTGCAAATAATAGTATCCATAAAAATTTGTAGGAGGTGGTGGGGACTGGATATACATAAATTTTCTCTTCGCTTTTGTTTCATTGCAGTGTGGATAGGATTCCAGAAAAATAATATGATTCATGCTCTTTCATTTAGAAGTTAAAAAAGAATATGAGGTCCCCACTATTATCTTCTATCGAAACAACATTACAATTTAATCAAAATAGAAGATAGGGTAGGATCATGGTCCAGTACATTGATTACACGTCCACACAAACCATATACATTAACAATTGTTTAACCACAATGGATTCGCATGCATTGGTCAACTCCATAGACATAAACACCATAATTTAAACTGTGTTGGATTTACTGAAAAATAAAAAGTAATGTTTGGATGGTTGAGACAGACCCAAAAATATTAATTGGACGATAAAGAAGAGGAGATGAGAGAAACTTTGTTTAGTATCAATCAGTTCATCTATTTGCAGTTCTGTGACTTTGTCTCAAGGGTCTCCATCTACTCTCTGGACCTTTTTCGTGAGACACGTGAATATAGCTCTATCATAACAACTTACATAATATTGTCGATCCCCACATGCATCTTATTATTTATGAACCAACTATCCTTTTCTATATATATATTTTTTAATTTTTTTAAATTTAATTTTTTAAATTTTAATACTTGTTTATATAATTTTATTGGAAGAGAAATAAATACATTTTTTTTTTATAAAATCTCATCACGTGAAAATTTAATTCTTAGAACCTGACACGCGTGCAACCATCTTTTTTCTCGCATCAGATTATATAGCGCCGCTGAACAGTTTTATTGATGCGTGTGAGTTTACATTAAATGTGATCATAAATTATATATATAATATTAAAATAGTAATTTGACATTGGAGGAAGAAGAAATTTCTTTTAAGAGGAGAAATGTATATGGGTAGAACTACCTTTTGGAAGTATTTTATTTATGAGAAATTTAGATGTTTTTAATTAGAAAAAACATATAATTTGCATAATACAACTTTTATATTTATTAATATATAATTTTTATACTACTTAAGTTAATGGAAAAATTTTAACTGAAAATTTATAGATATATATGTGTATGTAAAATTTATTGTAAAGGATTTAATATTTTTTTAGTTAAAAGTATTTGTTAAGATAATTTGTTATCATCCATAAACAAATATTTTACTGATAATTGCTTTTGAGATAATAGTTAGGAAATTAGAATTTAATCAAAATATATTGACAGTATATTTATTTTTTCTCACTACTACATAGATATATAAATAATTGTATGATGTAAAATGATAGTTGATTTTAAAATCATGTTATATGTCTTTTATTTAGTTGATAAAATTTTTAAAAAAATATGTTTAAGTTGTAAAGAATTAATATATTTAAAATTCCCTGTTCTTGGTTTAATTTATATATTATTTGACAATGGCAAAGGATAATCATTCCTGTGAGTTGACAATCTATATTGATGGAAGTCATGATCTGGGAAAAGAAATGATGAAGAATTGAGAAGAGTTTATTATAGTAAATAAAAAATATAATTGGTATACTTTTTTGAAAGTCTACAAGGTTAAATTAGTGTAAGACTTGTTGATATTAATTATAAAGGTGAAACAAGAAGAAGAAGATATTAAATAAATGATTCAAAAATATACCTAGAAAATACATTTGCATATAAAATATTAGAAACCATATATTCTATTAGCCTTATGTTATTTAGTTTATGAGGAATTTCAGAGATTTTTATATATTATTGAGTGATTAATAAGCTATCATGAAGAAGGTATAAATATCCATAGTTGATATGATTTACAGGTTAATGAGTGATAGAATGATTTACAATATATATATATATATATATATATATATATGGTAAATCAGGCACAAGTGATGAAGTATTATAATTAAATAATTTTTGTTTGTGCTATGTGTGTGCGAATAGAACGAATCTAGACCTATGTAATTTGGAATGAAGTTTGTCTTTAATACTTATTTATTATAAATTTCTCTTTTATTAGTTGAGTATATTAATAGTAGTCTTCAATTTTTACTCTGTTACCATTGTTTTTTTTTTTTTTTACAATTATTC
>Ga0209589_1012900_pt1 | contig 11132 bp, 8 predicted proteins | sample CowpeawhiteBW_FD_187525 | JGI IMG/M metagenome (GOLD analysis project Ga0209589, IMG submission 187525) | Root nodule microbial communities of legume samples collected from California USA - Cow pea white BW (SPAdes) (version 2) | ecosystem: Host-associated > Plants > Roots > Nodule | place: USA...
TGGAGGTTTGCTAAAAATGCATATGCTATTTCCCTTTTCTACATGGACTTGGTGGAGCCTTCTGTTCAGGATTATTCATATACTGGAATAGGCTTGGTGAACTTTTTAATTGCTTTATCTAAAAAGGAATTTACCCTTGCAAAGTAGGGTTTATTTTCTGTTTTCCTTTATTTATTTTTTTTAATTACCAAAATTCACTTTTGTAGTTTGTTATTCAAACCTTTGAAAATAGAACTAAATTTTGCTTCAGCGTAAATAGTCCCTAAGTTGCATGTATCTTTGAATTGATCTGAGTTAAATGTACTGAGTGCTTTAATCAAAATAAATAGTGAATTTCTTTATCTTCTCACTTTATACATCATATCAAGTTAGAATAGTTAAAACCTTTTGACATCCGGGGATAATGTGTATTGGTCATGCTCTAAGTGGTCCCTGACTGCCTGCCTTCCTATATCATAGTTTTTTATTTTTTATTTTCTTCCTTGAATGTGGTCCCTGTACTGTATTTACATATCCCATAGGAAAATCTTTAATGTTTTGTGAATGCAAAGTTGGGACAGCAAAAAGTTGTTTTATCTTTGATTTTAGAATGTATTTCTGAGAAGCGTGGATAGAGATAATATTATACCACATTGCATAGGTTATTATTATTTGATGTTTCAAATAATTGAACTGTAATGCTGAATCCCCATATGTTAGATGATACAATCTGGTAAGAAGATTACATATCCAGGATATTGAATCACTGTTTAGTGATGGTTGTCATGGCTTCTAGAGCCCATGTGATGCTGTGGTTTTCTAACCCTTCACTAAAGCAAGATAGATACTTGCTGAAGTTAAAAGAGGAGGCAAGAAAATGATATTGGAGGAGGGTGGAATTGGACATGACATGCATCATTGTTGTTAAAAGCATGCAACCTCCTCTATACAGCTTTTGGATGTAGTACCTATATGTTAAAAGCTGCCTTTAACATGTTTGCTTTTGCTTTTTTCTAAGAGTTGTGATTCCAAGATCAATGAACATGAGTGGTTGGACTCAAGTCACTGTTGTGCACCTAGCAAAGACAGCTCACCAAAATCTTTAATCCTAAACCCTGCCAGCATGTTCTAAGCAAGGTGAACTACCTCTGTCTGAAGGGATTACCAACCCTCATAAACATGCATTAAGGGCATTGATTCACATAATATGTTCATCTCTCGCTTTGTACATTTCAGTTGTGGTGTTAATAATTGTTTGTTTAGGAGATTTTGATGGCTTAGCTGCAAGCATGAAGCATGTATCTAGAAGTACTAAATGTCTCTTTTTTCTTTTAAGTGTTGATAGACATACATCACAAAAGTTACATACATCAACTTGATATTGTTTACCTAGACTGTGTATTACATGTGTTAAAATTGATATATTGTTTTAAATGAATGTAACTAATAATTATATTAATCTAACCTAAACATTACACTGATTTAACCAAAAAATGCGGATGTTTTAACTTCATACTTTTAAATATTTTCTTGTTTAGTTTCTTACGAGTTAAAAAGTATTATTTCAATCTTTAATATTATGCGGCAGTAGTTAACTATTTACGTATTATACAAAAATCCAATTATCATTCTAATTTACTAGTATTGTGTATAATATGTAATATGAACAATTAGTAATACTTTAAGAAAATTAAAAATGTTATTTATCCATCCTAAAATATGTTAGGAATAAAAATTAGTGATTTTGACTTTTTTTAAGGAAAGAAAGAGAAATGTCTACTGAAATTAAAAGTGATATTCAGACATAAAGATTAAAAGTAATAATTTTAATTTTTATAAGATGAAAAATAAATAGATTTTTATTTTATAAAATTTGAAATAGAAATTTCCTCTTTTATTAAATATCGAAAACAAATAATGATATTTTAATATATTTTTTAATTATTTTTAATTCACTATTTCAATTATTTTTAAATCATCGCATCACTGTAAAAAATAAAAATAAATAATTAAAAAATAATTAAAATATAAGTTAAAAATAAATAAAAAAATAAAGTCAAAAAATCATTATCTAAATATATATTTATGTTTTAATTATTCAACCAATTGTTTTCTTAGTTCCTAGAAAATATTGTGGTCAAATCAGTAGACAAGATATTTTGACGGAAGGGTAGATAGAAACTTTGTCGATGGATTATTCTCACGTGGGATTCATCAGCTATGTCACCACGCGTGCTCACTTTCGTGTCATTCACATTTTCTTAATATCATAATCTCAAATTACCTCATGCCTACATCTTCATCATACAATAATTTAGATTTTCTTTCTTTTTTGCAACACTCACATTAGATCGATTAATTTTAACACATGTTTATCTATTTGTACGATGAAGTGAACAAAAAAAAAGTTTTTATGGTCATAAAATGTGGGTAAAGTATAATATACGTATTGTCATTTTTTTAGAATATTAATACAAAATATTATTATATTTTTTATTATCATTTTTTTATATTTTATACATGGGTCAAATTTTGGTCGGAGTCGAACAGTCGACTTTCAATCGGCCAATTCGGTCGAATTTTGAATGTGGCCAACTCATTGGAACAAGCACGAGAAAGTGAGAGAAAATTGTGAGACTGTATTATTGAATGATAGGAAGAAGTCTTTTTATACAGAGTAAGTGAATGAGTAGTATGGGTTCTGTTAAAACAAAAAAAAAACAAAATACTTGACTTATATCTACTAACACTGTTTACAAGCTAATACTCTTCCTTAAGTCAAGTATTTGACAGATACAACTCCAACTCTCCTCCTCAAGTCTTCAAATCTCTCAATCTTCAAAGCTTTTGTGAAAACATCTGCTAATTGTAACTCTGATTTGCAGTATTTCATAGCAATTCTCCCTTTATTCACCATGTCTCTCAAGAAGTGATATTTCACTTCTATGTGTTTGCTTCTGCCATGACTCACAGGATTTCTAGATAAGTTTATGGCAGATACGTTGTCAATTCTCAGCTCCATAGGTACTTTTATAGGGATCTTTAATTCCTTTAATAATTCTCCAAGCCAAACTCCTTAGCATGCTGCAAGGCTTCCCGATATATATTCTGCCTCGCAACTGGATAGAGCTACCACTGACTGTTTCTTGGAGCACCATGAGACAGGAGCATTGTTCAGCAAAAACACATACCCAGAGGTGCTCTTCCTTTCCACCAAATCACCATTGTAATCCGAATCAGCATACCCTACTAGCTCCAGTTCTGATTTCTATTGTCCAATAGGAAACAATATTCCATAATCTGTTGTGCCTTGGATATATCTCAGCAATCTTTTGGCTGCTAGCATATGTGACTTCTTTGGGTTGCTCATGAATCTGCTTACCAATCCTACACTATAAGCCAAATCTGGTCTGCTGTTACACAAATACCGCAAAGAACCAATAATTCGTTTAAACTTTGTCTCATCCACTTCATCTCCTGATTCGTCCTTGGTTAATCTCAAGTTAACCTCAATGGGGCTCATTATAGCATTACATGAGATCATATTAAACCTCTTTAATATATCTCCAACATATTTTTTCTGATGCATGATCATTCCTGCAGCAACGTAGGTGAATTCCATTCCAAGAAAATAGCTCAACCTTCCTAGATCTGTCATCTCAAATTCAGCCTCTATTGTCTTCTTGAAATTTTCAATGTCTTTAATGTTTGACCCAGTCACGAGTAGGTCATCAACATAAAGACATATGATTACCAAATCTCCTTTTGTGCTTTCCTTTACGTACACACCATGTTCAACAATGCACTTAGTGAACCCAAGATCAAGCAAGAATGAATTAATCTTTTTATTCCAAGCTCTAGGAGCTTGCCTTAATCCATACAAGGCCTTCTGTAGTTTGTAGACCTGATGTTCCTTCCCCTTTACCACGAATCCAGGAGGTTGCTGAACATAAACCTCCTCCTCTAAAGGTTCATGTAGAAATGTGGACTTAACGTCAAGTTGGAATAATGGCCAGTTTCTCTCACATGCCATAGCTACAACCACTCTTATAGTTTCTATTCGAGCCATTGGAGCGAAGACTTCAGAAAAGTCTACTCCTTGCCGCTGGAGAAATCCTTTCGCAACAAGCCTTGCCTTGTTCTTAGAGATTGATCCATTAGGATTCAACTTTTGTTTGAACACCCACTTCACACCTATGCAATGCTTCTTGGCTGGAAGATCCATTAGTTTCCAGGTCTCATTCTTCTGTATTGACTTGAGCTCTTCATGCATTGCATTTCTCCAAACTGGTTGTGTCACAACTTCTTTCTCATTAATTGGTTCAACCCCTGCCATTAATGCTATGTGCACTAAATCTCCATCATCATCAACCTGTTCATCAAAAACCATTTCAAAATCAGCAAACTTGTGTGGCACTACTCTCTCCCTTTGTGACCTTTGAGTCACAACATCTTGTGCCCCATTTATATTTCTTGTTGTGACTGTTTCTGGTGCAGTTTCAATTCTTAACTCAACTGTTTCAGATTCTGTCAGTGTTGCACTATCAATTGTGCACTTCTTTAAGCTAGTTTGCTTATTTTCCCAGTCCCAACTTTGATCCTCCAGTACATCTCTGCTCAGGACCACCTTTTCTTGGTTTGGATCAAAGATCTTATATGCTCCTGTAGGATGATATCCAATGAAGACCATTACTTTACTTTTATCCTGCAACATGGTTCTCTTTTGATCATGTATGTGCTTAAAAGCCAATGACCCAAAAACCTTAAAATGCCCAACTGTAGGTTTTACTCCAAACCACACCTTCAAAGGTACTTCACCTTCCAAAACACCTTTGTAGGACATCTATTTAGGATGTAAACAATAGTGGAAGCTGCTTCACCCCCACAACTTATGTGGCAACCCTTTTTCTTTCATCAAGCTTCTTACCATGTTCAAAATTGTCCTGTTTCTTCTCTCCGCAAGAGCATTATGTTGCGGCGTGTAGGGTGTTGTAACTTCATGCATAATCCCATTAGCTTGACAATAATTTTCAAATGTATTAGAGGTGAATTCTCCTCCCCCATATGTTCTGAGAGTTTTCAGCAATTTTCCACTCTCCCTCTCGACATTAGCTTTGAACTTCAAGAAAACTTCAAAAGCCTCACTCTTCATTTTTGATCACATGCAGCCAAATCATTCTACTATACTCATCTACGAAGGTAATGAAATACCTATTTACACCCAATGAGGGAACTTCGAAAGGTCCACATACATCTGAGTACACCATTGCCAAGCATTCTTTAGCTCTCATCTTCATGTTGGTCTGGAATGGTCTTCTGGTTTGCTTTCCAGCCAAGCAAATCTCACAAACATTCTCTAGTAGGGTTATATCACAAATCCTAGAAACCATATTCTTCTCACAGAGTTGCTTTAGACTTCTGAAATTCAAATGGCCATACCTAAGATGCCAAAGCTAGCTTTTGTCATCCTTCTTGATTGCAGATAGGCATTGCGCATCAACAACTTTTATGTTAACTTGGAAGGTTCTGTTCTTTGAGATCTTGCTTCTCAAAATCAGATTCTTGTTAACATCAAACAACTCAACTTTGTCATAATTTCCCATTACTACAGTAAACCCCTTCTGCACCAATTGACCTATGCTAAGGAGATTACATTTCATCTCTGGCACAAACAACACATTTGCTATCACAGCTTTTGAACCATCTTTTCTTAAGATGACTACATCTCCAGCCCCCTACTCCTTTTCTCCGCATCAAAATTGATAAGCCACTCTCTATGACAAGTCATATGATTCGAGCATCCCGAATCTAAGTACCATGACTTAGCTGTGAATTCGCATTTCCTGCTGTAGTGGTTACCATTAGGGATAAGGTTTCTGAAGAATCGGAATCCTCTTGTGCCATATGAGCTTCTTTATCCCGATGCTTCTTTTTCTTCTTGTCAGCATAACATTCAGAGGCGTAGTGACCCATCTTGTGGCAGTTGAAGCATTCGATGCTTCTTTTATCTTTCTTCTTGTGATGGTTCTAATGCTTCTCTATTCTTTCACTCCCCTCTGTTGTATCTGACTTGTCATAGTAATCTTGAGCAATCTTACCAGACTTCCTTTCTCCTTTTGCTTGCTTCCCTTTCCACTTCTTGTTTCTTTCATTTTTCGTGAAATGGTGCGTTTTCAAAGCCTGCTTAACATTATCTGAGTCAATCAGCAGCCGCATCTCATGTGCTTCCAAGGAACTTTGGAGTTCCTCGATCTTCATCTGTGATAAGTCTTTAGACTCTTCAATTGCCACTGCAATAAAATTGAATTTCTGTGCAACAATCTCATAATCTTTTCAACAACCATAAGATCAGATATCGACTCACCAAAACCCTTCATTTGATTAGTGATCGTGAGTACCTTGGTAAAGTATTCACTAATTCTGTTACCTTCCTCCATCTGCAATAACTCATATTGCCTTCTTAGGGTTTAGAGTTTCACTTTCTTGATCTTTTCCCCTCCCGCATGACTTCAAATTAAGATGTCTCAGGCTTCCTTTGTAGTGTTCGCATTATGAATCTTTTCAAAATGACTATCATCAATACATTGATGAATAAGAAACAATGCCTTACTGTCCTTCTTTGCAAGTACTGCCTTCTGCATTTCAGCTGATCCGAAATCAATCACTTGGCCAGTTTCTACCACATCACTAACATCCTGAAACCTGAACAACACCTTCATCTGAGTGCTCCATCTATCCCAATTTTTCTCTGTAAGAATTGGAATATTTGATAAGGGAATATGATTGTCGCTACCAGCCATTCTTCACCCACAATTGATCAAGAAACTAAGTCTTGATTCCCATGCTGTGTTGTTTGCTCTTCGCTGCTTTTTCAATCGTGATTCTTGAAGTCAATCGTCCCGGAAATGAACCTGGTCTCTAGATACCACTTCTATTGGAACAAGCACAAGAAAGTGAGAGAAAATTGTGAGACTGTATTATTGAATGATAGGAAGAAGTCCTTTTATATAGAGTAAGTGAATGAGTAGTATGGGTTCTGTTAAAACAGAAAAAACAGAATACTTGACTTATATCTACTAACACTGTTTACAAGCTAATAGATCGAATTTTGGTCGAGGAAAATTGAGCTGAATTCAGTTGCATTTTTGCTCAGGCCGACTTGACCAAACTAGATGAATTTCATTCAAGGCTGACTCGGCAAAATACGACCAAATTTCTGTTAGGGTTAACTTAGCGAAATTTAGACCGAAGTCGACACGACCTAACACGGCCAAATTTGGGCCATGGCCGAGTTAATCAAATATCGGTCAAGGCCGACTCGAATGAATTCAACTGAATTTCGGTCGAGGTCGACTCACCCGAATGTGGCCAAATTTTGATCGCAACCTACTAGGCTGAATTTGACCGACTACAGCCAAATTTTGTCAAGGCCTGACTCAATTGAATTTGGCCTAATAAGATCAAATTTCATTTGAAGTTGACTCGATTAAATACGACTAAATTTCGGTCAGGGCTTACTTGGTCAAATACGTCCAAATTTAGGTTAGGGCTGACTTGTCCAACTTTCGGCTAGGGCAAATTCGACTGAATTCGGTCAGGCCAACTCGGCTAAATTTTAGCTGGGGCCTACTCGGTTGAATTTTTGCCCAAGAAGACTCGATTGTATTCGGCCAAAATTTAGTCAGGGCCAACTCTGCCGAATATGCCAAAATTTCGATCGCGGTTGAATTCGACCAAATTTTTTTTTCACGGTTGACTTTGCTAAATATGACTGAATTTCGGTTGGGGTCAACTCAATTGAATTGGCCGAATTTTGTTTGGGACTGACTTGGTTGAATACACCCAAATTTTGTCCAGGGTCGAGTTAGCTGAATTTGTTTGATCTTCAATCGAGGCTAAATTAGTCAAATTTCAAGAAGGAAATCTCGGCCGAATTTTAGTCGGGACCGACTCATCTTAACCGTTGACTTGGACCAATTCGTCTAGACCTTCGATCAGGTCTAGTCTGTCTCGATCTTCAGTCCAACCTAACTAAAACTTTAGATTGAATATTTTGGATTTTTCTTATTTGAAAATCTAGATTCAAAGAATGGATATCCAGTCCAAAAAATATATAAAATATAAATCAAATTGAAGTTCAGATCGAATAAAATAAATTTTAAATCGATTGAATTTTTTATAAAATAGATCTTAGTTAGATTATATTGGAACAAAAGTGAATTGAATAAAAAAAATTAGAATTTTTGTCTATCCCCAAATAATGATGTGGAAGTCACTAAAGAAGATAACAACCTTCTTATCCAACAAAATTGTGATTTTATATTAACTACAATATTCCTATATACATAACTTCATATTTAAATAACTAAGACTAAACAATATAACAATCAAGTCATCCGGTTAATGAAAAAAAATTAAATAACATATATTTAATTAAAAAATATTATTTTTAAATATTTAACAAATAAAAAAATTAATACAATTTTAATTTAAAATATACAAATTTATCAAAGACTTCAAACGAATTTAATTAATTCAATATTTAAAAAATGTCTGCATCAATAACTTAAAATCACTGGGAGAGATAGTGACAGAACTATGCAATGACAGAGGGGAGTCACAGTTCCCCCAATTTTTTTTTGGAATTTATTATATATATATATATATATATATTTATATATTTTTTAAAATTATATTTATATATTATTTATATTAACTTTATATTATGGAAATTATAATAAAAGATAAAATAAAAAATTTAATGGAGACATTGATTTATAAAAGAGATTAGGATCTATTTTGGCTATAGGATTTTTTCACTGTGTAAATTATCATAAAAGTGTGTGAGGAGAAATAAATAAAAAAAGATAGATTGGGAAACAAGGTTGGGGAATACATAGATTGAGATTGAAGTATGCGTTCTCGCATGATCTCTCACATATCAAGGTTAGTATCTTATTATGATTTATGTAGGTTAGATTTATGATTCTTTTTAGGGTTAAATATGTTTTTGGTCCCTTAAGTTTCAGTGAATTTTGGAATTAGTCCCTCTTCAAAACTTTATACCAATTTAGTCATTCATCTTTAGAAATGTGTGAATTTAGTCCTTCTTATCAAATTTTGTTAAGTTTATTTGACATTTTAAACGCATTTGATGATAATATTTGAGTTAACATTGAAGCGAAAATATGCCAAACGGTGTAAATAATTCAAATACTATCATGAAATGCGCTTGAAATGTCAGATAAACTTAACAAAATTTGGTTAAAAGGACTAAATTCACGCATTTTTAAAAATGACGGACTAAATTGGTCAAAATTTTTGAAGATGGACTAATTTCAATTTTTACTTAAACTTGAGGAACCAAAAACATATTTAACCCTTCTTTTTATGATGTTTCTCCAAATTAAGTTTATCCCAAATTAGTATAAACTTAATTATGATAGGATTCTTTTATGAAATTCGTATGAACCCTAATTATACTTTTTCCCAAATTATTATAACCCTTAATTATGAAATTTAGGGATTTTGTGTTTTTCGCTGCCTATGGTAATTTTTTTTAAAGTTTTGAATTTATACCGTGTTGCTTATTTAATTAAAGTGGTATGAGTTTTATTATGTTTTGCATTGTGATAATTTTGATTTGTGAATATAAATTTTATCATTTTCTAAATAGGTGAGATGTGATAAATTTATATTAGAAAGATTATGATAAAGAGTAAAAAAATTAATTCTTTTTTTAGAGAAGAAGGTTTGTGATAAAGATGAAAAAAATGCATATACGTTAACTAAACTTTCCATGAGAAATTTCATGAGAACTAAGAATTCAAGACAATGAAAAAAAAAATCTCTAGAGTTCCTAGAGTTATATATAATGAATTTAAAAATTCATTAGAACACGATCCGTGTACCCACCAAATCAAATTAATGAGATACGAAGGACTTATCTAAAAGGCTAATCTAAAATGATATTCATGATTTGATATCATGATATAATAACAAATAACAGTCATATTTTTTTTGAATTCTATTGTTATGTGTGCTTGTTTTAAGTAGAGGAAATAAAGAGAAAAAATGAAAATTTTTTTTTCTTACTAAAAAAAATTATATATAAGAAATCTAGTTTGACATCCTAAATTTTTTGTCCAAATTTCGCAACCGAGGAGAGATATGCTATTGTTTTTCTCTATCTAAAGAAGCTATCTTAAAAATAATACTTGAAACTCATGTAGTTATACCTGAATAACTATAACGTGTCATTTGTGGTCTTCTAGTCGGAATGTCTAGTCAATTTGGTTCCAATATTAATAAATAAGATTAAAATCTAAACATAGTTATACCGATTTAATTAAAAATAGTCATTTTCTTACAATTATACCAAAATTGATAATAGATAATATCTTATGTATGGAAACATATAATAAATTAATATGCCACATTTTTTTTCTTTTTTTGCGTGACAGTATATTATTAACAAACCTGACTAAAACCTAAACAAAATTTTAGTTTTTGATTTCTTTGTTACTGTAATAAAATTAAGGCTTAAATACCTTTTTGGTCCTCATTTTCGTAGTGTTTGTTGCAAATGATCTTTTTTTTTTAAAATGGTCATCATTTTCACAGAATGTTTAAAATGGTCCTCATTTTTACCGAATGTTTAGAATGGTCCTCATTTTCGCAATTCGTGTTTTATTTGTTCCTTTTCTGTAACGCCGTTTAAATCATTAATGAAGCATTGTACATGTGGCACGATTTGTATTAGGGTGTATTACGTGTACCGTACAGGTGGCTTAATTAGATATTTGGGGATAAATAAGTGAGCTAGGGTTTTGGTAGGGAATGTTTGGGCAGTTGGTGAATTTTGGCAATCTTGTTTCTCCATTCCCAATTGGTATTGTTGCAATCTTCTTCTTTCTGCAATCCCATTATATAGGTATGTTACGGTCCCAACATCGACAACCGACAAACAAACCAACTAAAATAATACCCCACTGAACCCCACCTACAGACACAAACTACACAAAATCATGGAAGTAATTTAGAAACCATGCAGAACATCACAACAATCGAAAGACAAACAAACCCAAAAATAGAATTACGAAAACCCTAACCCACGAGCAAACACAACCCAGAAAACCCTGAACCCACTTACC
>Ga0209589_1012901_pt1 | contig 11132 bp, 13 predicted proteins | sample CowpeawhiteBW_FD_187525 | JGI IMG/M metagenome (GOLD analysis project Ga0209589, IMG submission 187525) | Root nodule microbial communities of legume samples collected from California USA - Cow pea white BW (SPAdes) (version 2) | ecosystem: Host-associated > Plants > Roots > Nodule | place: USA...
GGAGAAGAGAGACAAAACGGAAATTGAAACAAGAGACAAGTATGGACCAAGAACCTTACCCAAACCAAGAGGATGGATGCACCAAAGGCTTGGATGGCTCTAGATACCAATTGATGGACGTCCTTGGTGTAGGAGAGGAAGGAGATCCATGGAAGACACCAAAAAGAAGATGAAATGCAGCGGAAATGAAGATAAGAGCAAGAAGAGCTCTAGGCAATGGAGGTTTTTGGTGAAGATGAAGAGTAGAAGTGAAGCTATGGTATGGAAGGTGGCTAGAGGAGATGAAGGAGAAGGTTAGCCATGTGTGCTCTCAAAATAATAGAAGAGTGGAGTGATCTCAACACAAACATTCTATTAGAAATTTCAAGAGTTAAAATGTACAAATGGTCTACTTTTGGCTTTTATATGTGAGCCTAAAAGCTAGACTAATTCTTGGCCCTTAGATCAAGCTTGGAGGAGAAGCTTTAATCATCACCCTTGGATGGTGGCTTGGAGAAGGAGGCATCTTCCTAGCCTTTGGATGAAGACTTGGAAAAGAAGACACTCTCTTAGCCCTTGGATGAAGGAGGCACATGGGTGGAGTGTGGACTTGGCTCCATGGTATGCATGATCCATGAGGTGTAGGAAGGAATGTTGACTTCCACTTAGTCCACCTTTGACCTTTGGTAGCTCATGGCCAAATCTCCTATTGGGCTTAGTTAAGCCCAATTTTATCAATTTAACTACACAATGTTTGACTTATTATTCTAGAAAAACAAGGCCTAAACAATGGCCCAATTTAAATCTATACTATTTCCTTCATGCATAATCTCATATTTTAGAGATTTCTTTAGCCCATGTGAATAATGTAAAAAGCCCATGATTGACTTGATCATCTTGTGAGAGGCCCACGTGAATCTTTCTCATCATGCTTCTAGTGATTGGGCCTTGATGTGGGCTTGGGCTTGTTGATGCACTTGAGCTTGGGCTTGTTGGGGTCACATCATAACCCCTTTCTAGGTAAGGGAAGCTAGACCATTTTTTTTCGTGTTTGAAGTGTGTGGTTTGTTTCCATCTGTTTCGTGTGTAAAATAATAAAGAAAGTGTATGTAATCGTGTATGAATGATTTGTATCGGAGTGTGTTGTATTTTTCTAGTTTGCAGGCATAGAACAGTGGGAGGAAACTATTATTTTTGCCCAGGCGAGCTCATCTCGCCTAAGCGAGAGTTGTAGTATCTCACCCAGGAATTTTGTTTGAATACTCGCTCCGGCGAGCAAGTTGTGTTTTGAGCGAAAGACCATCTCGCTTAGGCGAGATGGCCTCGCCTAAGCGAACCTTCGCGAAACTTCCCACGCCTTCTGTCGCTGTCTCGCCTAAGCGAGAGCCTGCAACTTGAGCGAGGGCACTCCCCTCGCCTGAGCGAGGGTCTCTGGCTTGAGCGAGATCTGCTGCAGCCCACATTGTTTTCTTCTTCACTTGGTTATTATGGGTTGCTTGATTTATGATGTACTCTATTTAATGCATGAGGCTTGTGAAATGCATGGTATAAGTTGTGGTTATGAATTTGGATTGATGTGATTGTGTGATCTTGGATTAAGAAACAAATGAGATAGTTGGTAATCAAAAGGCATGATATTGGTATGAGAGGAAGCTTTATACTCAAGGTTTGGGAATAGCGAGTTGTTATTGATTCAACATGTGATATGAATGAGGATTGGTTATGGACGTTGGCATGAAGTTTCTATGCATGATATATGTGTATATATGTTACTTGGTTGCTCGAATATGTTTGGTATGTGGTCAGTATATAATTCCTTGAAATCTCTAGGTGAGATTTCAGGGTCGTGCTTCAGTGGTCGGGACGTGAGCAGAGATATCCACCACGAGTGCAAGCATCCGCTGAATTCGACTAGATTACATGTATCCAGATGAGTCGAGTCGAGTCTTAGTGTATTGATTGGAAGGTGATAACATGCTTGAATGATGTATGTATATTGGACTGTGAAAGTATATCTGATTGCATGATAAAACCACTTTTGGCTCTAGCTTACCCTTTGCTTGTTTGATTGCTTTGTATATTTTTCCTTTACTTTTGTGATGATCATCAATTTATTGATGGGAGCAGATGTGAGAGGTACTCGTGGCCAACAATGGAGAGATGATTCCGCTGCATACTCTACCTGGGCTGGACTTCTTGTGTTAATTGGGCTTTTCTTTTAGGGAAATGGCCCATGTACTGTCTGGCCTTTGGGCTTCATTTAGAAAACTTTGTCGTTATTCCTTTATGTTTTCTTTTGGCATCGTGGTGTGCCTTGGTTACTGTACGAAGTTGTTTGTACTCCAAGACTGCGTTAATATATTATTCTATGTGATGTGTCTTTTTAATTTGGTTTATTTATTAAATGGGACGTTACATTTATGGTATCAGAGCGGTCATTCCTTAGGTTTGTGGACTTGGATGTCCGCTTAGCTTTCTCTTTGTCTTTTTGTGTGTTCTTAGTTAAATTCTTGTCTTATCGAGTCTAACCAAGTGATTTCCTGTGTGCCAGTGAACTATGGCACCTCCTCGTAGGAACTCTCAATCCTCTGAAGGCGATGTACCTGATATCGCCAGGGCTATAGAAGCGATGGTGGCTGCGACAGACAGCGTCGCTTGAGCAGTAGCAGCTAGTGATGCAGCAGATGGAGGCTGCTAGGGTAGCTGCTGAAGATGCCCATAGGCAACATATGGAAGCCCTCCGCCAGCTGGAGAAGAATAGGGCGATTGCTCCAACCTCTGGTCTTGAGCCACGACCTGTAGTCAGGGAGTGGAGCCTGCAAGACTTCTTGAAGCAGCACCCGATGAAGTTTAGAGGCAAGACGAGCCCTGATGCCGCGTACCAATGGCTAAAGGATATGGAGAGGATCTTTGATGCTAAAGTATGCCCAACGAAGATCAGGATAGCTTTCACAGTATACATGCTCACCGAAGAGGCTGAGCACTGGTGGATCAGTACAAAATCCATCATGGAGGAGAGGGGCGAACCAGTGACTTGGGAGGCATTCAGGAGAAGTTTCTCTCTGAGTACTTTCCCAACAGCGTCAGATATGCTAAGGAGGTGGAGTTCCTCCAACTGACACAGAGGAACAAATCAGTGGCGGACTATGCTAAAAAGTTCAAGCACCTCAACCGCTTCTATACACTGCCACTAGATGAAGAGTGGAGATGCCGCAAGTTCGAGAATGGTCTTCGCGGCGATATTCGCTTGATGGTAGCCCCATTATCCATCAAGGATTTTGCTGCTTTGGTGAAGAAGGCCAGAGTGATGGAGAAGATGAAGAACGAGGTGGAAGGTTAGCGCCCACAACAACCTCAGAGGATAGGTGGACCATCTAGGTCCAAGCTGAGACACAAGGAGGGGAGGAAGCCTGATGACAGACCTCACCATCAGTCTCAAGGGTCTAGGAGTTTTTCTCCTCAAAAGGGTCGGGTGCAGTGTTATATATGTGGAGGCTCTCATCTGAGGAGCACCTGCCCACAAATGGAGGGTTACCGCAAGTGCAACAACTGTGGCAAGGAGGGCCACTTTGGGAAGGACTGTCCCACCCTTGCTAGGGCAGCGACACACCCTCCAGTTCAGACCCCCCCACCAGCATCAGTGGAGGGATAGAGGCAACAGGCCTCAGGCGACAGGCAAAGTGTACGCCATGATCGGAGCAGAGGCTGCAAGCTCAGGTAACCTAGTTATAGGTCATTGTATGATAGCTGGAAAATCTTGTTGTGTGTTATATGATTCTGGAGCGACACATTCCTTTGTGTCAGATGTTTGTGTAAAACGTCTAGGTTTGTCGGTATGTGATTTGTAGTGTGAACTGGTAGTATCTACTCCGACGTCGGGTTTGGTTAGGACATCGTCCTTGTGTGCTAGGTGTCCAGTGGAGGTAGAGGGACGCAAGTACAAAGTGAATCTGATCTGCCTACCTCTAAAGGAGCTGGAGATGATCTTGGAAATGGATTGGCTCTCTGCCAATAGCATTCTTATAAATTGCCGAGAGAAGAGGCTGCTTTATCCCGACTTAGAGGAGCCTGAGTTGTTAACATCAAAAGGGGTTGTGAAGGAACTACAAAAGGGCGCACAGTGTTACATAATCTTCACACATCTTGAGGTGGAGAAAAAGGCGGGGGCGTCAGTTATACCGGGGGTGCATGAGTTTGAGGATGTATTCCTGGAGGAGGTGGAGTTCTCTATTAACCTGCTACCAGGAACAGGTCCGGTGTCGATGGCTCTATACTGGATGGCTCCGGCAGAGTTGGTGGAGCTTAAGAATCAAATAGAAGAATTAATAGGGAAGCAGTTCATCTGACCCAGTACTTCACCTTAGGGAGCACCAATGTTATTGGTGAAGAAAAAGGATGGAAGTTCACGTCTGTGTGTGGACTACAAACAGTTAAATAAGATGACCATCAAGAACAAGTATCCCCTTTCGAGAATCGATGACTTGATGGATCAGTTGCACGAATCGTCGGTGTTCTCGAAGATAGATCTGCGGTCAGATTATCATCAGATTTTGGTGAAGGATGATGATGATGTGCAGAAGACGGCCTTCAGGTCCAGATGTGGCCACTATGAGTATGTGGTTATGCCTTTTGGTGTGACCAATGCTCCGGTGGTGTTTATGGACTACATGAACATAATTTTCCGGCCATTCTTAGATAAGTTCGTCGTAGTCTTTATAGACGATATACTAATCTATTCTAGGACTTAGGAGGAACATGCAGAACACCTGAGGTTGGTGCTTGGTGTTCTAAGGGAGAAGCAGTTGTATGTCAAGTTGTCCAAGTGTGAATTCTGGATGGATGAGGTTCAGTTTTTGGGACATGTGATATTCGTTCAGGGGATTGCAGTAGATGTAGCAAAGGTTGAAGTGGTGGTAAAGTGGGAGAGTCCCAAGTCGGCCACAAAAATCAGGAGCTTTGTGGGTTTAGCTGGTTACTATAGGAGGTTCATAGAGGGATTCTCCAAGATAGTGCCGCCTCTGACACAACTTACCCGGAAGGATCAACCTTTCACTTGGATGAACAAGTGTGAGGAGAGCTTTCAGGAACTAAAGAGAAGATTAACGAGTGCTCCAATCCTGGTGATTCCTGATGTTTGGAAACCTTTTGAGATATACTGTGATGCCTCTCACTTGGGACTGGGTTGTGTGTTGATGCAGGAAAAGAAGGCGGTGGCCTACGCTTTAAGGCAACTTAAGGTTCATGAGAGAAACTACCCCACTCATGACTTGGAATTGGAAGCTATGGTATTTGCCTTGAAGATATGGCGGCACTATCTTTATGGTGCACAATTTTGTGTGTTCAGCGACCACAAAAGTCTTAAATATTTGTTTGATCAGAAGGAGCTAAACATGAGGCAGAGAAGGTGGATGGAATTTCTGAAGGACTACGAATTTCAACTTTTGTATCATCTGGGGAAGGGAAATGTGGTAGTAGATGTCTTGAGTAGGAAAATAGTGCACGCCGCACATCTTATGATAAAGGAGGTGGAGCTACTAGAGCAGTTCATGGATATGAAGCTGCAAGTAGAGTTGGGATCCGAGTCCATTAGGTGTAGTACCTTAACTATATCTAGTGATTTCTTGGATTTAGTTAGGGAGAGGCAGTTGGTGGATGTTAGCTTGAACCGAGTGCGAGAACAGCTTGGGCCAAATGAAGCAAAGGATTTTGCTTTAGGTAATGATGACATACTACGGTTCCAGAACAGAGTGTGTGTGCCTGATGATGTTGAGGTAAAATGGTTAATCCTTGAGGAAGAGCACAAGAGTCGTCTTAGCTTGCATCCTAGCATGACTAAGATGTACCAAGATCTCAAGGAAACCTTCTGGTGGCAGGGGCATGAAGAAGGATGTTGCACAATTCGTATCAACCTGTTTGACTTGTCAAAAGGCGTAAGTCGAGTATCAGAGACCCAGTGGGATACTACAGCCTCTTGAGATACCAGTATGGAAATGGGATAGCATCTCCATGGATTTTGTGACCCATTTGCCACAAACTTTTAGGGAGCATGACACCATCTGGGTTATTGTGGATAGATTGACAAAGAGTGCTCATTTCTTGGCAATGAACTTGAGGATGTCCATGGCCAAGTTGGCCCAATTGTACATTAAGGAGATAGTAAGGCTGCATGGAGTACCTTCGAGCATAGTTTCAGACAGAGATCCACGGTTTACATCACGGTTTTGGCAAACCTTACAGGATGCTTTGGGAAGCAAGTTGTATATGAGCTCAGCCTACCACCCCCAGACCGATGGTTAGTTTGAGAGGACGATTCAGTCGCTTGAGGATTAGTTGTGGACGTGTGTATTGGATCATCTCTGGGCTTGGGATGAAGTGTTGCCTCTGATAGAGTTCACTTACAACAACAGTTTTTATGCGAGCATTGGCATGGCACCGTTTGAGGCTCTTTATGGTAGAAAATGTAGAACCCCTCTGTGTTGGTATCAGGATGGGGAAGTAGCGTTGGTTGGATCAGAGTTGTTAGAACAGACCACCGAGAAGGTGAGAATGGTGAGAGACAAAATGTAGGCCTCACAGAGTAGGCAGAAGGCCTATACAGACCACAGGAGGAGACCTTTAGAATTCACGGCCGAAGATCATGTGTTCTTGAGGGTGACTCGAACCTCTGGTGTGGGAAGGGCTCTCCGCTCGAGTAAGCTCTCTCCTAAGTTCCTTGGCCCTTATCAGATCTCGAGGAGGATTGGGCCAGTGGCTTATGAGATAGCCTTGCCTCCTCAGTTGGCAAATCTTCATCCGGTGTTTCATGTGTCCGGTGTTTCATGTGTCGTAGCTGAGGAAGTATGTGTTTGATCTGGCACATGTGTTGGAAGCTGAGGATATATAAATCAAAGAGGACCTCACCGTGGAAGTGCCACCCATTGCTTTAGAGGACCGCAAAGTTGAGGAACGCCAAGGAAAAATGGTCAGCCTTGTCAAAGTCATCTGGAATCGGAGGACTGGTGACTCTACTTGGGAGTTGGAGGAAGATATAAGGAAATCACACCCACATCTGTTTACCTGGTAAGTTTTCATTTTCGAGGTAGAAAATTTTTGTTGTTGGGGAGAATGTAAGGCCTAGCTTTTTTTTCTGCTGCATTAATTTTAAAAGGCTACCCCAAAGTCAGTTGGGCCTAGGGCTGGCTCAAAAGGAAACCAGACCCTAAGTCTACTCTAACCCTAACTCTCTTACTCACTTTCAGAAATCTGCCCCCTTTGTTCTTAGAGTTGTTGCCGTCTTCCTCTACTAGGGTTCCGAAGTTTACTCAGATTCACGTTTAGCTTGACCTTGATTCTGTTCACGTAAGTGTTCTTTAACTCCTATCTTCCTCTCTAGTCTAGTTTCATGGTCACTATTGGGGTTTCCGAAATAACCCCATTTTTGTTCGCTGTTTCTAGTTTGCAAGTCTGGTTCTAGAGCTGTTGTGCTCCGTGGTTCAATGTCGAAGTCTCGTATAACCCCTTTCCAAGTAAGGGAAGCTAGACCATTTTTTTTCGTGTTTAAAGTGTGTGGTTTGTTTCCATCTATTTCGTGTGTAAAATAATATGGAAAGTGTATGTAATTGTGTATGAATGATTTGTGTGGGAGTTTATTGTATTTTGCTGGTCTGTAGGCGTAAAACAGTGGGAGGAAACTGTTATTTTTGCCTAGGCGAGTTCATCTCGTCTAAGCACGAGTAGCAGTATCTCGCCCAAGAATTTTGTTCGAATACTCGCTCAGGCGAGTAAGTTGTGTTTTGAGCGAAAGACCATCTCGCTTAAACGAGATGGCCTGGCCTAAGCGAGCCTTCGCGAAACTTCCCACGCCTTCTGTCGCTGTCTCACCTAAGCGAGAGCTTGTAGCTTGAGCGAGGGCACTCCCCTCGCCTGAGCGAGGGTCTTTGGCTTGAGCGAGACGTGCTGCAGCCCACGTTGTTTTCTTCTTCACTTGGTTATTATGGGTTGCTTGATTTATGATGTACTCTATTTAATGCACGAGGCTTGTGAAATGCATGGTATAAGTTATGGTTATGAATTTGGATTGATGTGATTGTGTGATCTTGGCTTGAGAAATAAATGAGATAGTTGGTAATCAAGAGGCATGATAGTGGTATGAGAGGAAGCTCTATACTCAAGGTTTTGGAATAACGAGTTGGTATTGATTCAACATGTGATATGAATGAGGATTGGTTACGAACGTTGGCATGAAATTTCTATGCATGATATATGTGTATATATGTTACTTGGTTGTTCGAATATGTTTGGTATGTGGTCAGTATAAAATTCCTTGAAATCTCTAGGTGAGATTTCAGGGTCGTGCTTCAGTGGTCGGGACGTAATTCCATGGCCCCTGTTAATGGGTTAGTCTTACTTAGAGCGGATTGACTCTTGTGGTGAGAGTAGTAGGGGGCCTGAAACTCACTAAGGGCTAAACTTGTGTGGGGGGATTGAAATATTGTAACACTTGTAACAGTTAGCTCGGGGGTGAGCAGACATATCCAACACAAGTGCAAGCATCCGCTGAATCCGACTAGATTATATGTATCCGGATGAGTCGAGTCGAGTCTTAGTGTATTGATTGGAAGGTCATAACATGCTTGAATGATGTATGTATATTGGATTATGAAAGTATATCTGATTACATGATAAAACCACTTTTGGCTCTAATTTAACCTTTGCTTATTTGATTGCTTTGTATGTTGTTCCTCTACTTTTGCGATGATCATCAATTTATTGATGGGAGCAGATGCGAGTGGTACTCGTGGTCAACAGGGGAGAGATGATTCCGATGCATAGTCTACCTGGGCTGGACTTCTTATGTTAATTGGGCTTTTCTTTTAGGACAATGGCCCATGTACTATCTGGCCTTTGGGCTTCATTTAGAAAACTTTGTCATTATTCCTTTATGTTTTCTTTTGGCATCGTGATGTACCTTAGTTACTGTACGAATTCGTATTTGTACTCCATGACTGCGTTAATATGTTATTCTATGTGACGTGTCCTTTTAATTTGGTTTATTAATTAAATGGGATGTTACAGCATCGCCTTGCGAATGCTAAATTCCTTTAATTGAAAAACAATTTAAACATTAGTTATAAATTTGTGTGGACCTCCGAAAAATGTTGCTAATAACTAATTAGCAATAATTTTTACTTGTGTTGACTCTTGGTTAACACTAGGGATGGTAACGGACAGGGCGGGTACGAGTTTCGCTATCTCATATTCATTTTCGTAAAAGAAATTCATCCCCGTCCCCATATTCAAATCTAACAGGTATCAAACTTTTGTCTCATCCCCATCCTCACCGAGTAACAAATATAATCTCGTACCCATACCCATTTTCTTACTATTTCAATATTAATTTTAATTAATTTTTATAAAATAATAAAAAATTATGGTAAAGAAAACATACTATCAAAAATTCAATATTAGAAGGATGGTTGTTTCTTCGATATTAAATACTTTAAAATAAATTCTAATTGTTTATATTTTACATTATAAGACCAAATAAAATTTCATGAGAACCAAAAGATTTATTAAATTTGCAAAGTTGATTAATGAAACATTTATTAATGAAACAAAGTTGATAAAATTTAAAAATATTTTTTAAAAAATATAAAAAAAAAACAAATATTCAAATTAAAATATATTTTAAATGTTTGTTTACTTCAATCTTTTAAATTTGAATGAATCTTTTTTTTTATGCACTAATATAAGTTATAATACATCATTTAATCAAACTGATATAAAGAACAAATAATAATCATAATAAAAGTTTAAAATAAATTATAATTCTTTACATTTTAGAATATAATACCAAATAAAATATCATGAGAACCAACTCATTTATTAAATTTACAAAGTTCATTAATGAAACATTTATTAATGAAACAAAGTTGATAAAATTTAAAAATATTTTTTAAAAAATATAAAAAGAAAAATAAATATTCAAATTAAAATATATTTTAAATGTTTGTTTACTTCAATCTTTTAAATTTGAATGAATCTTTTTTTTTATACACTAATAAAAGTTATAATACATCATCTGATCAAACTGATATAAAGATCAAATAATAATCATAATAAAAGTTTAAAATAAATTATAATTCTTTATATTTTCGAATATAATACCAAATAAAATTTCATGAGAACCAACTTATTTATTAAATTTACAAACATTAATGAAACCTAATTGATAAAATTTAAAATTAATTTTTAAAAAATATAAAAGGAAAACAAATATTCAAATTAAAATATATTTTAAATGTTTGTTTGCTTCAATCTTTTAAATTCTAATGAATCTCTTTTTTATACACTAATAAAAGTTATAATTCATTACTTGATCAAAATGATACAAAGAACAAATAATAATAATAATAATAAAATTTTAACATAGATTTTGTATCTTTTGAACTTCAATTATGTTGTATGGTGATAAAAAAATATTCATGACAGTTACATTAAATTTTTATATTGTAGTAAATAAAATTTATTTATACAATTATACTGAAAAAATTACAGTATGATTGATAATTAGTTAGAAAATAAAAAATAATTAGATAAAATATATCGAAATAGTATTCTACATAATGAAAATAAACAACAAATAAAAATATTAAAAAATAACAAATGTTTACAAACAATTTGAGAGACTATTGAAAGAAATCGCACAAAGGAAAACAAATGTATAATTAAGGGTATGATAAGTTGAAAATATCTTAGAGATCTAAGAAAACTTTTTAAATATCAACATATATACCCAATGGTTGAGAAATAACAAAAATTATTTTAGCAAAACAAAAGAGTTCTTCAAATGAAACAAAAACTAACAATAATAAGTAAAGGATTTTTTTTTATATTACCTAGTAAACGAAAGATTTCTGTTATTAAATATTTAAATTGTGAGTTTTAAACATTCTCATGTGAAAGAAAAAAGATACAATAAATAAAAATATTAAAAAATAATAGAAATATTCAAATGTGAGACATAAAAAAAATTAAATTGACATACATCTTTTTAACATAATTACATAAAGGTTATGATAAGATAAAAAATACAATTGAGATGCGAATGAGTTTCATGACAAACCAAATAATTAGAAGAAATAAAAAATAATATATATATATAAATATATATA
>Ga0209589_1012907_pt1 | contig 11125 bp, 8 predicted proteins | sample CowpeawhiteBW_FD_187525 | JGI IMG/M metagenome (GOLD analysis project Ga0209589, IMG submission 187525) | Root nodule microbial communities of legume samples collected from California USA - Cow pea white BW (SPAdes) (version 2) | ecosystem: Host-associated > Plants > Roots > Nodule | place: USA...
AACATTGAAAGATATTTCCAGGGAAATATGTTTGGCAACATTTATTTTGGAAAGCTCTTTTATATTTTGTGAACATTTTCAGATCCGAAAATACTTTCTGGAACGTCCAATCCGAAAAATGAAAAAGCTTTCGGAACGAGCGTATGCATTTCCATTATGGCGGGTTTCGGTTTCTGCGTCGTTCCAGTCGAGGGTGGAAAGCAACGAAACGCAGCGCGGAGCGGCCTTCAGGTGGAGAAGTCCCATGCACGGGTGCAAGACGTTCGAGATGGTTCCATCGTGATGATATAGTTAAATCCATTCTTTTTATCTAATCTTGTTGAAAACCCTGGCATGTCGTTGGCGGAAGGTGTAGGGTTCGGAGATGAAAATGGAGGAAGGTGCGGCGCTGTGTTGTTCATGGAAGAAGAGAAAAGGAAGAATGATGGAGATGGATGAATTAGGGTTTTTAATATTATTTAATAAAAGGGTAAAATGGAGATTAAAGATTGTATGGGGGTGCAGGAAGGAAACAACGGAGGTACGGGAAGAATGAACCCTTCTCATGATAGAGGTTCAGAATATATAAATTCAATTATAAATGTAATTATTTTAAAAGTTGTAATCTATGCAATGAAATGCTGTGACTGTCAAAATGCCTAAAGAACTGAAAATGCAAAATCAGATTATCAGTGTCTTATGTTGTGTCATTCCTTTAAACTAATTACTTGTTTAAAAAAAAGTCAAAAATTACGTAAAATCGCCTCATGGAATCTATACTATTGTAAAAAGTATGCATCTTAAGGAGACTGACAGAGATGACTTAACTACAATATGAAAATCAAAATCCCTCGGGAAGTAAAAATTTCGGGGAGAAGGGATGTAGTTTTGACAGGTAATGATAGCGTGCCTTGGGGTTATAACATTCTTCAATCAGCTGAAAACATGAACATGATTAGTATCGAACAAAAAATGACTCTAAAGTGAAGTAATGAAGATTTCAAAAGTTGAAGCACGACTCTCAACATCAGTTGCAAAACTATGTTCTGAACAGAAGAGCTCAAGTAGCCTACATTGTCTATTCTACGGTACTGGTTGGTAAATATTACAAACAAATGACATGTAAAATCATAAGGGCAATTACAATTGAGGGTTAATCATATAAATTAGTATAACAAGGAAAAAACATTATATCCTATTCTCAATTAAGAGACCGGGCCATTCATAAGAAAATTCCAGCTGCAGATTCGTCTTAATTAAGAAACTATCAAATTTTGCCGTTACCATCAAACACTACACCGAGGAACTCAAATGTGTCGTTGGTTCATCCAAGGTCAGCAACTGCTTCTGGCCCACACATCCGTTCCAACTCTTCCTGTTTAAAGCAATTATGTTCAAATTATAAACTGCAAAAGGTAATAAAGGGCCAGCGAAGGAAGAATGGTAAGAAAAATCTATACCTTGATTGAATTATTTTCAGATGTAAGCTTCTCGCATTCTTCAGAAAGTCTCTGAAGCTCTTCTCTGAGTTTTCGATTCTCACTTCCCAGTGTCTCCACCCTCTTTTGTAAGTCTTCGCATTCAGCCTGGTCAGTACAAGAAATGCAGAACACGTCATTATTCTCTGTTAAATTGTAAAATGGTAGTATGAAAGAACCTGCATAGTCAAAAACTTGTAATCTTCCACAGTAACAAGGGTGCATGAAATGGATATTAGACGAAAGTTACCTGCTTGCGTAACCTTGACCTCCTAGCTGACTCTCTGTTCGACTGTTTCCTCTTCTGTCTTTTCAGCTCACGTTCATCCTACCAAAATCAAGCATAGCCATTAAAACAATTTTACTATTTTAATCTAGGAGGTTCCAAAGTGTTGTTAAGCCTACTACAACCAATTAACTCAAGTTCAAACAAACGATAATCTAGGCAACACAATCTATTTAACTTTAAGCTTTTTTTTCCTTCCTTCAAAATCCTCATAATATTGAGTGACCATACCTGGGAACATGATGTACAGTATCAACAAAACATTCCTTTTCAAATATATTATTATATGTAAAACAATATAAATATGTTCACCATTAAAAGCAAAACATAAATAGAATAATTTCTAACAAAAACAACTGTAGGACTCGTACTTGTATCCATTGTTCACCAAGGGCAACAACTCCTGGGGCACCAGATTGATTATGTCTCATTTTTGCAGCTTCGGCACCACCAGATGAGGGGTTCCATAAGTCCATTCCAATATTAAGATTAGTGGCTGGCATTGAGACAACAGGCTTTCCAGGCACAGAAGATTGAGAAATGGCACCCCCAGAATTGTTCTGGGCATTGGCTCCTGAAAATTTAATGGAAATGATAACTCATCTCAGCAACTGAGAAGGAAAAAAAGATAATCATGAATGGAGATGATTAATACCATCCACAAGCATCAGGTCAAAGCTTCCCTTCTTGTTTGTAGCTGATTCCTGTGGAGAAAACATCATAAAAAAAAAAGGCAAACACAGTTTAGAGAAAAATCAACAAGCTGTTAACTAAACCAATTCAATTCATACTTTTGCTGCGAACATCAAAATAACAAAGCCAAGTGATTGCAAATGAAAAACAGGGTGTTGTTTATATTTCAGCAAGGCTATTATTTACAAAAACAAGTGAAAGCACATGTACTAATGTAATCTGTTATGTACCTGCTGGTTAGTATTCTCGTCACTGGCATTTGATGAACCCTCCGAACCACTTTCACCACTGCTTCATATATTTTTAATAGAAATTCATATTAAAAATGTATATTGAAGATAAAGAAGTAGAAAAGATCTAAATTAATTAGTTCACTCAGTTTTTTGCCAAACCTTTGAGACATGCCATCATTGCCTGAACCTGAGCCTGCCTTTCCACTCTCTCCTGCTTTGGAACCTGTATTTGCAGAAGTTCCTTTCAATTTTTTGGACGAGTCTCGATCCTTTCCATCAGCTCCCTTCGCTTCAATCTCCGTACTTTGCTGGATAGCACTCGGAGTCTAGCAAAATGATTAAAAAACCAACAAAAAAAAGATAGATTGTGAATTAAAATGCCCATTTATAGTAAAGTAGTGAACATGGTTGCCAACAAACAGATAAAAATTCATCCTTTTCTGCTCAGGCAAAGAGGCATTCCAGGGATTGGAGTGTGAAAAAGTGGTTTACCACTGCCATGCTTGGATGAGCATAGATACTCCCAGGAGGATATAAAGCTGGGTATGGGACTGGAGTCCCGTATGGCGGCATCAAGGGATGCTGGAAAAATAACAAAATTGTAAATGAAGATTCATTTCCATAATGTATAATTGCACATATCCCAAATGATTTACTACATTTACCTGGCTTCCCCATAAAAAGGGATGGGGAGTTGGGGAAGCAACAGTTGAGGCAAAAAAGGGGGGTGGAGTAGCTCCAGTAGAATAATAGGCCTAGTAAAAAGCAAATGCATTGATATCAACATAATTTATCTGCAGAAGTGCTTCAGCAGGATGAAGCTATTTAACATATATTCCTACCTGCATGGAGCTTGACCAATCAGGATATGCAGGCACTGTTGGTGTCTCCTGCTAGTGTAAACAGAGAAGATAAGGAGACATAAGAGAAAGGAGAGGCAAAATAAAAGGGAGCAGGAAGATAGTAGGGGAAAGACCTGAACTGATGAAGATGACTTTGAAGGTTTAGTTGTGCTCTCTTCCCCAGCCCCCATATAGAATAGTTTGGAATCAGTTCCTCTCAGCCACAAAAACAAAACAGACCTATGATCAAATGCTGATATCTGTGCAGGTAATAAGATCAAGTTGAATACATTCCTATGTCAGAAAATACACTCTGAATACAGAAAATATAAATTAGATGGCAAAGCCACTGACACTAAATAGCAGAAGCTATCAAATCTACTGCTAAATTATACTGTAGTACATGAGTTTAAATATTATTTTGTGTACTTCATTCACCAAAGAAATATTTAATTCCACATTTCCTTTACAATTGATGAAGTTTTTGATTTTTTGTTTTTTGTATTTCCCTCTACCTATTCACCAGTTCTCTGCTGTAGTCAAACCCCAAGCAGCCCTTTCTAACATGGATAAACTAATGCTCTTGTATGGAGCATAAAAAAACAATGACAAAATTGATGTCATGCAATGAAAAAAATACTAAAAAACAAACCTTGAATGGAGCATAAAGCAGTAGAGACACAGGGATAACATAATTATTTATGTCATGCAAAAATTGATGCGTGTTTGTATATTCAGAAATGGAATTTCAGCTATGTGAATTTAGAATCCTGGTAATCAATCTCAGACAGTGATGCAGCCAACTTTGAAAATTCTATATAGCAGGATGTGTGATGACCTTTATTTTTAACGTTATAATACAAACTATAAATGGTATTTGCCACACATATTATGTCCCACTGTCAGTTTACACAGACAACCACCATCAATCTACAAGCAATAACAACATAGTAATGAAAGATAACAGTGAAATTTAGAAAAAAGAACATAACAAATTATATAAAAACTGTTACAATATGAACTGATAAACATAAAGGAAGAAAAACTAACACAGCAAATAAAAAAACACTTATAAAGCGTGTGGGAACACAGGGAAAAAAGAGGTAATTTGTGAAATATTATCCGGACAACAGTATTCAAGGGGTATTCCAGGGGTCAAAATGGGAATTTGAAGGCTATATACCATGGAAGCGCCTCTATAGCACACAAAAAGCCACTGTTTCGGCCACTATGCTCAGTATTATGTCAGGTTTACCAAGTGACCATTGTGCTTTAGGTCATTTAATGTATCAATTGCGTTTCAGGTCATTTAAAGAGGTTCATTCAAATCAAATACATGCAATTGCAATTCTTGAGTACTTTATTAGATGCCACAGATTAAAAAGGGATTTTTTTATACTATATTTATCATCTATCCACTTTGACAATGCCCTTAGTTTTTCTGGGCCAATCTATTACTTTCAAACAAGAGAAGAAATGGAAGCAATACAGCTCAACACAAAAAAAAAAATGAAATATCCATCTCAGCTATACAATTTATTCATTTTGTAAGTCCTTTTTTTTTTATCTTCAGTAAGCCTAATCAAACAAAGGCAAAATTTCCCTTTCTGCCCTCCCTCTTATCCATGAGATGATGCTATATTTTTACACTACATGATAATTCCCTCTCTTTTCTAGATCCGCAAACCAAACCAAAACTTAACCCCATATATCAAATTACATCTTTCTGAAATCAGAGATTTGGTTGAAAATCCCAGCAAGCATGAGCATTAGCACCAAGCAACTCCTTTCAACAATCATATAGCTGTTTCAGAGAATGCCACAGACAAAGACACACACCAAAAATTACTTTCCTTAGCAAGCAATAATAACAAACAAAAACAATTCAGATTCCTCAGAATATTTTAAGAAACAAGGAATAAACAAACTAAAGAGTAGAACCAAAATCAAACAAAGTATGAGAATCAAGAAAGAAGCAAGAAAAGACGTAACAGAAAATTGGAATTCTCTGAAAGGTCAGACGGCAAAGCAACCCCAAATAACAATAACATAAAGAAAATAAAGCAAGAGAGCATTGTGTAATCGAAAAATCAAAGTCGGTAAAAAGCCAAGGACTGTGGGACACATAAATAGAAGAATAGTGGTTAAGCAAAGCACAGAGTTTGAGCACGGATCTTGAAGCAATTGGTATTGATAATAAATTTGAGAAGGGGCTAGAGAGAAGAGAAAGAACCTGACCTATTTTCATGGCGTTTGAGGAGAGGGATGAGGTGGAAGTCCAGGTGGGATGGGACAAAGTGGATTTGAAATTTGAAGTCAATAATTCGACACTAGGCTTTTGGTTTGATGTAGTTATAGTTGTATTATGGGAAAACCGAAAGTGAGGTGTTGCAAAGGTTTTTAAGTGTTGTGTTGTGTTGTGTCTGAGAAGGTGTTTGTTGTGGCGTGCGTCTAAGAAGGTAGAAGGGTAACAACAGTAAATGTTTGTTATTTTCAACAACTCCTGTGGCTGTTGTTGCGTTGGAAACTCGAAAGAGAAAAGGAGGAAGGTGTGTGTGGAGTGGGCACGTGGGTTCTACCAGCGGACACTAATTGGAATGTGAAAACATAAATTGAAAATTGAAATTCAGATTGAAACTGAAACCAACCAGAGAGGAGGAGTGAGTTGGATTGGGTTTAGGGCTTGTGGCGTGACACGTGCGGAGAATAGGGTTACAGCTGTGGGGTGTCCGCGTCTCACTGGATTAGGTTTCAGACATTGCAACTTTCGCGATGACTCATCTGACAACTAAGTGCTTTTGTGGATAACTTTTTTTAATATTTTTTATTCAATACGACTTATTACTATATCAATTTTTTTTTCCATTTTAATTCTTTCTCACTCCGCCCCCTCATCACTCCTTTTCTACCTAATTTCTAAATGTAAGGAGGCAACGGATTCGGATGGACATAAACCAAAAAACACACATGTTATTTGTTAGATATGTATTTAAAAAATGTTTGCAGGTTTTTTTTTGGATATTTACAAATATTTAAAAGAAAATATTTTATAAATTTTTAAAATAAAATTAAAAAAAGTTAAATTAAATTTAACTTAATAAATTATAAATTAAATTTTAATTTTAAATTTTAACATATACAAAATATTAAAATATTCGTTATCATGAATAATAAATACTCACAAAAAATATTAATTATATGTCATAAATTTTATTAATAACTCCTCACAAACATAAATATACTTGTCATCCCTATCTTTCCTTAACCGTATTGATCGCAGTGTATTATTCAATTTTAAATTCAATTAAAAAACAACCACAAATCTTTAACACTGCTGTTAAACGTCAGGGTGTATCATTCAAATTTTAAATTCAATTAAAAAAAAGCCTTCTTCTATGCGTTGGCCCATTTCCAAACCTATGTTCGAGACGGGGACTGAATGGTAATTTTTCATTTTCTTTTATTTGTTGGGGTTATAATTTATTTAAATGGTTCTCCAAGTACCGATATTTGATAACATCTTTTTGACATTGTATCACAATTACTGGTAAATATAAATAATAAATGAATTACTTGCTGTTCTCATATATTTTTTATTAGAGCTTACTCCATGGAATTCACCGAAACATTTTTTCTAACCTTAGTTTTTCATTTATGAGCAGAGAGAAATGAAACAGATGTTATCATACGCAAAAACTAAGAATCTCGGGGATATTAATTGTTATAATTTCATTCATTTTATTTCCATTATTATTTCAAATCATTTCTATTTTAATAAAAAAATAATTTTTATTATAGGAAAAGTGTTATTTTTACTTTTTTCAAGTTTAAAATAGAACTATATATTATCTTATCATTTATATTTGTCTTGTTCGGTTTTAGTTTCTTTAAACATGTCTTTATTACAAGGTAGAATTGAAAATCATAAAATAAAAAGCACTTTAAGCATTTTTATTATGATCAAGAAAACCTATGAAATTTATTTATTTATATAAAAAATATTTGTGCTAGTAAACTTACAATAATTTTTTAATAATTTCTTATTTATGAAAATGATAAAAGTAAATATTTTGATAGATGAACATACATTTTATGTGACTTTCTAATTTTTATTATATATATATGTATTATTTCTAACAATTTCAAATATTTAAATGACTAATAGTACGATTATGTTTATATAATAACATCATATTCATATAACTCTTGAATCATTTCAAAAAGAGATACAAATTCATCATTTTTATATTTGTTCTTTTTATGTAGTCAAAACATTATTTCTCTCAGACTCTATCCTTTCTATTTAGTCACAATGTTTTGTCTCAACACAAACTTCAACAAATGCACTATCATATAGGATTTTGTCCTTTCCATGTAGTCAAAGCACTATTTTTATAGGACTTTATCCTTTCTAGATATCCAGAACATTATTTATTGATATTAACCATAATAATATAACTCCGACAAGATAACAGTTATTACTATTTGAGTTGGGGATAGTAACGGGTTCGATCTAAACAAATAATGTCTATGTATAATCTGATCTACAACTAAAAAATTTTATCAGTTATACGGTACTCATTTAAAAAATATTTAAAAATATTTAAAATTTATAAGTGTTCGTGAATACTCAAAAATATTTAAGAAAATATATTTATAATTTTTTAAATTAAATTTAAATAAAATTAAAGAAAAATATAAAATTAAATATATATTTGTATCCGTCCAGAAACAGCGCGTCGATATATTACCGATGATAGAGTTGATATATTATTGATGATAGGGTGATGATCAACAAAGAAGAGATATGAAGTGACATTGTCATTAAGCCGATGCCAGTAAGGATAGCAAACCAATCTCCTTGTAAGAAGCTAAGATTAAAGAAATAATACTAACAAATATTATGTAATTATTTTAGCCGAGAAGATATTTAAGGAAGATATTCTAGTTATTATTCAGGAAAATCTTTCTAGTTATTATTTAGGAAAATTTTATAATTGGATCTTTTAGTTGTTATTTTAGGGAATATTTTGATTTTTATTTGTTAGACTATCTTTTAGGCGGTATCTGATTATGTATATTGACAACATTTGTAAAGGATTGGACTCTATAAATAAAAGTGTTATTCTCATGGTTAAGGGACAGATATATTTTGGCCTAAGTAAGTCATTAGCTAAAGTTGAAATTTATCTTTTTTGTTTTTGTTTTCGGTTGAAGGTTATTTTACACCTTTCCTTTCTTGACCGGAACAATATTAAATTAAAATTTATCTTATAAAATATAAATTAAAATTTAATTTTAATTAAATATAACTTAATCAGGTTAAAGTTTTCACCGATAATGTTAGGGAGACAATAATGATTTCATCAATAACAAACATGTTATATTTTGTTAATAATATGCTGGAATTTCTTTTACATTCTTAACTGAAGATGAGTCAACATTAATTAGGATTGTTTTTGTTTTTTATTTACGAATTTCAATTTGAGAAATTTGTTAGTGTTAGATCCTAAAATTTAATAATTAGAAAAATATGCAAATATAGTTAAATATTTTAAGTAAAAGATAAAATAGTTAGTTAGTTATAAATTGAAGAATTTATTTCAATTTTAAAGATTTATTTTTTAAGAAATAAGATTTGCTGAATAATTATATATGGTTAGATATTAAGAGATATACTTGGATATTGTTATATACTAGATATTCTTACAAATTAAAATATATCCTTAGATATGGTTAGATATTATGAAATATTTTTATATATCATTATTAGATAACAATAACTGATATATAATAATGTATTTTTATTAAATATATTAAACTTATAAATATATCAGGACAAGGATTAGGGTGAGAATTTTAATAACAGTGATATGTCAAGGAAGAAGGAAAAAACTTTTAATGGTTGAGTTTACAGGAACACAAGAAAGAAGTGAAGAGTAAGAGATACGAGTCTTACATTCATGTTTTCTTGTTATTATTATTACTATTGTTATTTTTTTTGCTTTCTTATGTGTGCATGATAAATTGTCTTAAACTATGATTATTTTTTGTTATCTGTAGAGGTTTAAAAGAGTTTTTGTTTAAAATATGTTGTGATTTGAAAAAATTGATAATTGATTTTAGGTATAGAGTTTTTTTTTGAGAAAGATGATATTTTTATGAAAGAATATTTTTCATGATTTGATGAGTATAAGGGTGTGTGAGTATCTTGGGTTGTACAAAAGCTAACTTTGTTGCTTTTTGACGTTTTTTTGTTGTTATCTTGATTGTGTGTGTGGATACGAGTACTAATGTTAAATTGTGGTTGTTTGTGGAAGGTTCTTAAAGTGTTGAAGCTAGAGGGTTGATCTCTCTAGGCATAGAACTTTATGAATTGTATTTGTTTGTGGATGGTCTTTGGAGTGGCGAAGTAAGGGGGATGATCTTTTTGGGCAAAGAACTCTATGAACTATGTTTTGTTTGGATATGTTTGTTCACTAGTGCAGAATTGCATTTTTACCTCGCCTTATAGGCCTCGGTTGGCGAGGAACCGAAGCATATAATGGCGCGGTGACAATTTTGCAATTACAGGCAACTTTTATGCCTCGGTTCACATAAAACCCGAAGCCAAAAGCGGTTATAGGCCTCGGTTCCAAAAAAACCGGTGCCAAAAGAGGTTATAGACCTCGGTTAAGGAGGCCCGAAGCCAAAAAGGTTGCTAGAAATTTCAAAAATGCCATTGACGTTGGGACTTATAGGCTTCGGTTGGGGAAAAGTCGGTGCCAAAAGGGGTTTTAGGCCTCGGGTGTTAGGGAATCAGGGCCAAAAGGGGTTATATGCCTCGGTTCTAAATTAACCGAGGCCATATAGTTTAATTAGGGCTCAAAACTGAACCCCCTTTCTTCCTCGCGCGCGCTGCTCCGCCATTTCTCTTTGCAAATTCCGGCCACTCTTCTCTCTGCAAGTTCCGACCACTCCAACAACGCGAGCTTCGTGCTGCCACTGCATCCGTCTCCTGTGCTGCCACTGCCACTGCCACTGTTGTGCTGCCACCGTTGTGCTGCCGTCGTCGCTGTCTCCTCCTCTCTCTGCGACTTCCGGCGAGACCACCACGCGAGCCCCCTGCAACTGTTATGCTGTCGCCGTCTCGCCTCGCGTCCGGCTACGCTGCTCTGGCCAGTCGTCCCTCTCTCTGCAAGTGTTCTGGCGTCCCTCCACCACCACGCAAGACCCTCTTCTTCTTCCACCAACTGCTACCGAACTTTCGCGCCTCCGGCCACCGTCGCTGCACCTCCATTTCGTACGCGAACATTTTCCTTCTTTTGCTGCAATTGTCGCGCCGCGGTTTCTTTAAGGTAAATTTCCAATGCGTTTTTGTTTGGTTTTCTGTTTTGTGTATGTTAATTTTCAATTTTAGTTATTGTGAGTGTTAATTTGCATTGAGATTGAAATTGTTTGCAGTGTTTTGATTAATTTTGTGAAAGGATTGAGTCTCAATTTAAGAGCATTGTGTCTTCAAATGTAGAGCATTAAGTCTGAATTTAAGAGAATTGTAAGAACACTATAATTAAATAGGTAATATATGATGTTAAGGAAATTGTTGTTTTTGCTTTTATTTGTTACTTATGACTT
>Ga0209589_1012913_pt1 | contig 11118 bp, 2 predicted proteins | sample CowpeawhiteBW_FD_187525 | JGI IMG/M metagenome (GOLD analysis project Ga0209589, IMG submission 187525) | Root nodule microbial communities of legume samples collected from California USA - Cow pea white BW (SPAdes) (version 2) | ecosystem: Host-associated > Plants > Roots > Nodule | place: USA...
GCCACTTAGGTTTCTCTTCCTCTGAAATAGTAGAGACCTCTTTTTCAAGATGATCATGATAGCCTTGACCAAGAAACCACAACTCCACCGAAGCTGACCAAGAGGAGTAATTTTTCCAGTTCAGTTTTGCAGAAGTAATAATAGGAGTAGCTGACAGAGAGGGAGCCATTCCAGCAGCCGCAGAAGCCATTAAAAAAAAACTTAACTTTTGAGAAGAAACCCTAGGTACAAGCTATGGCCACCAAAACAGAGAAACAAGAGCACAAACAGATCCAGGAGGCTCCGGCGAGTCGAACGACAGTGGCGCGGTGCGATTCCGGCGCCGGGAAGGCGGCGCGTGGTGAACACGCGCTTGAAGGCCGCCGGAGAGTGGCGGCGCGTGGCGGAGCGTGCGGAGGATTCCGGGGACGTGACTTGCGAGGATGGGTTGCGCTTCTCGAGGCGCACCTAACCCTGACTTCGCCGGAGTAGACACGCCGACGGCGACGGCGGCGACGGCGGACGGCACGGCGGACGGTGGCGGAAGACGGCGGACAAGCGGCGGACGGCGACAGTCACTGTGACAAACAGTGAAGAGGAACCAGAAAAGATGTTCTGGCTCTTGATACCAACTTGAAGAAGTTTAGAGAAAATGAAACAGTGAAAAAACTATCACTGTTACTGTTTTACCATTGTTTATATAAGAAAAAATAGGCAGAATACAAAGAGTCATCAGTCCTAACACTAACCCTAAAGAAGGGATCCCATACATGATAATAAAAGAACATTATATTTCAACAATAGCCATGACAGTAAATGCTGCTGCATGGTAAAAGTAACTATTTTAAAATAAAGAGGATAAAGAGTCGTGACAATAACTCCTAAATAAAAGAGTGTAAAGACTCTTGACAGTAAATGTAAAGAGTGACCCCCTCTCTCTTCCACAAGAGAGAAAAAGCGGGACAGTGTGGTTAAAAAAAAAAGGCGGGACACTAAACAAATAAAGCTGCCACTATGTTAAAGAACTAATAACTCCTTCCTTTTTGTTAAGATTAAAAGTAATCTCTCTCTTATATAAATTGAGAAAACTACCACGACACAATTACTCCTACTGCTCAGTGAAACAACCACTCCCTCTCTTCTCTGGTTGCACCTAATGATGAACTCTTTTATTTCATATATTATGAAATTTATTTATGAACTTTTGAGTGACAATGAAATTTGTAGGATCTTACAATCCGTGTTACGATCTTCCAATTTACGATTTATATTATTCTTTCTGATCCTGAGTAGGATCTCGATTTTGACTACCATGGTTTTCTCTGCTTTAATCTCTTCTTTTAGTAGTTCTGCACTTTATAATTCAGATTTTTCATTCATCCTTCGGTTTCTACTTCTATTTCATGTATTCAACATTCTGATTGGAAATTCTGAATGGGAAAATAAGAACACAATCATGAGCCTTCTATTTTTCATTCTTGCATTTTGCAGCCACCCTTTTCTGAATGAATCTCTGTTCTATTAGTGTGACTGACTTCCTAATTCTAAGCTCAAGATTTGAGTTGTTAGCAGCAAGACTGGGGAAAGAAAGGCCAAGTTTGTGCTTCCTATTTTTCTAGTTTCCAATACTCATTTTATTGTTTTTGCTGATTTTAATACCTCTATTTTATGAATTTCTTTCTCTTAGTCTTTTTTTTATTAAACATATTTTCCTTGTTATTCTGATAATAAACTTATCCCATTCATCAGATTCAAGTCCTCCCTCAGATTTCTCAGTTTTTAATTTTGGCAGTGATTCTCGTTATCACCCACACATCTGTCATGCCCCTTCTCTGTATCCTATAAATACATCAGTATAAGTGTACATTATAAGAAAAATATACCCTATTTTACTTCATCTCCTTAATTCAAATGATATGATCACAGGGGTTATGAAATTTACACTGAGTAAACAGAGAGCTTCATGCTGATGCATCCTCAAACTTATTAACAAATCTTCTGGAACAAAATCACAGAACAAACCCAGAACACACTTTCGGCGACGATAGAGGATCCCCAAAAACACCCGTTGCAGCTGAATGACTCCTAGCCTCTTTTCCTAGCAAGAAAAGTAAGAAAAACTAAGTGGTGGAGACTAAAAAGAACATAAGGATGAGAGGAAAGGGAATTAAACCTTCTCCATTACCCACAAAGATGTTCAGGAGCATTAAAATGCTTGAATTGCTAAATATTTTGAGAGTCTCCATTGACATGGAAAAGAGACTCCTGAATCATGGAACCCAAGAGTGTTAGTGGCAGGATTATAGAGAACCAACAATTCATGGGTATTAAAGGATGTATCCATGCGGAAACGACAAAAATTGGATGTGTGACCATATTTGATGCAAATTTGGCATTGAAAATTAGCAATAGGAAGATTGCACAGTAAGATTTTGAATATCCATGGAAATTTGAAGGAGCACAGGCAGACGAGTAATGAATAGAGGATTAAAAAGAGACTTCTGATGTCTTTGAGTCCTGGCTTCATGGGAGCCATCCATGCCATCGAGTATACTACAAGAGCCAATTTTAGAAGGCTATGGTTGGAATGTGATTCAACCTTGGTCTATAAAGCTTTCTTTCATCAAGAGGTTGTACCTTGGTCTATTAGAGGTCACTGGAGGAAATGCCTTAAGTTTTGTAGAGATATTAATTTTAAGGTGTCACATATTTTTCAAGGAAATCATTGTGCAATAAGTTGGCAGGTTTAGGCCTGTCTTCTAGAGAAGAGTTTGAATAGTACACGTTATGCCAGCTTCTATAAGTTTGAATTTTTATCACAATAGGTTTCTTTTTCCTATGTATAGGGCTTCTTAGGTTGTGTATAGCTTCATAGTTGACCTGTTTTTTGTTCATGGATGTTGATTGGGTCCCCTGAGTTCTTTATATCTTTCTTTTTGTTTTTAATGATATTTTCATGTGATGGCAAATCATAGATGTCCTTGGGGTGTCAGCCTAGCTGAGATGCCAAGGATCATAGTGATATCTAAAATGAGCCTTTTATTTTAAAAAGAAAAAACTAAATTTTAGGGGTAACTTAGTTGATAAAAAAATGAAGTTTTGTATTTATGAAGAAAATGGAGATTCAAGGATGAATAATAAATGTAAAGCGAATACAAAATTTTGTTGGGTGTCAAAGTAATAGTGTACTATTTAAAATGTCACACTTAAGTTTCTAAATGTAAGACAATTGAATTTACAAATATATAATAAGTTTCATCCCAATATTATATGCAACTTTAAAGTAAAAAATAAATAATAACTTCACATTCCATATACAAATATTGTAGTATTATAAGTGTATTAATATGTAAAAATAATTAATATTAAAATCCCAAAAATTTAAGATAACAGAAATAGAAAAAAAGATGGAATCTTAAATCGGTTTGTCTATTTAAATAATTTTAAATGACATATTTTTTAATAAAATTTATAAAACTTAACTAAAAATTATTATTTGATAAAGTTAATAAAATCAAATAAAATATTTAAACTAAAAAAATATTTAAAATTAAATATACAAAATTATAACTCAAACTAAATTAGATCAAATATATAATAATATTAATTTAAATAATTTAAAATAATTTACTTTTTTTAATAAAACTTAACTAAAAGCTTTTCATTTAAGATCATTATTTGATAAGATTAGTAAAAACAAACAAAATATTTAAATTCAAATATCAAAAGTTATAAGTCAAACTAACTTAAATATATAATAATATTAATTTTAATAATTTAAAATGATATATATTTTTTAAAATTTAACTAAAAAATTATCATTAAGGATCATTATTTGATAAGATTAGCAAAAATAAACAAATATTTAAACCAAAAATATATAAACTGAAAAATGGTCAAAATATAACTAGTAGGTGTTTGAATATAAACTTGTGTCTTTATTTCAAAATTTATAAGTTTTCTTGTTATTTCTTATTTTAAGATTACGATTCTAAATGAGTCCCCCATAATGATGTTTAAGAGGGGAATAAATGCTTATCAATAATTTACCGAGAGAAAGAGATTGAAATAACTTACCTCTCTTACGAGTTCTTGAGCATGAAATGAAAGGAAAGAATATCATGTTGTGAAGCAAAGCTCTCATTGTAAATGTTGTTGCAATGTCAACAAGAAGATTCAATTAGTTGTTTTTTATGATGACCAAGTGCTATAAGAGGTGTGTTAGTAGATCGATATTAGTCTTAGTGTGTGTGTGTGTGTGTCTTAGCTTTGTATGTAAAGTCAAGAAAAGACCCTATTAATCCATTTCAAATAGAATAAATAATACATGTAAAACTACTAATATAATTGATTAGGTTAAAGCTTAAATTGATTAGGTTAATATAAAATGAAATCCGGTTTCATTTCTGTATTAATCGATTATGATCGATTAATACAGATTGTTCTCAAGTGTTGAGTTCTTGACAGATGTATATTAATCAATTAAGACATTAACATGATTGATTAGTTCTATCAGTTTTTCATTTTCCTTTCTTTAAAATCTTGTATCTTCTCTCATTTCTTTGACACTCTTTGAACATTGCTGAAAACGTTGTTGTTTAAGAAGATTAAAGATTCAAGAGTTTTTTCTCTTGGCTAGAGGTTTGAATTGTGAAATCTTCACTTCAAGTGATATCTTTCCTATCTTTACCTTGTATTTTCATTTCTGTGTTGATTTCACACTTCAAGTGATATATTTCCTATCTTTACCTTGTATTTTTATTTCCTTGTGTTGTAACTCATCTGTTAGGTGTAGTGTGTGGTGATTGTGTGTGGCATCACCTAGTCTTGTGTTTATTGACGGGTTTCTTCAAGAGATTGCTTAGATCTTGTGTTTATGACTATGTAGGTGTTCTTGCAATCTGTAAACTTGTGATCTGTAGTCGAATTTCTAACTCAAGTTACTAGAAAAACTGGATGTAGATTTGTTAGAATCAAACCAGTAAAAACCCTTGTGCTTGCTCTTTTTCTTGATTTGAATATCTTTCTTTTCTATCTTTGTGATTGATTTTAATCTTAATAATGATTTTTGAAACTTGGAAAAGATATAGTTTGCTTATCACCCTTCTCTTGGTTTGTACATTAGTTGCACTTTTAGCAAGTGTTAGGAGATTGGGCATTCCAGCACCATTTTGCCGCTAGTGAATCTTTTGTACAGTACTGGGTTTTGTGCAAAGAAGGATACATCAACGACACTGTGCTCACTTTGTATTTTCATTGTAGTCCCTCATTCAAACCTTGCAACTCCTTGTGTGCCCTTATAAGTTATAGTGTGTTTGGATAGAGTATTTTAATGAAACAATTCATTTTTTTGAAGAATTTATATTTCTTTGTAATGAAATGTTTTGTTTGGATAGAGAAACTAAAAAGCATTTTTTTGAAGTATTTCAATTAGCTAAATTAGTATAAATTTAAGAGTTAAATATGTTTTTAGTCCCTGAACTTTGGTCAAAAATTGAAATTCGTCCTTGGTCGAAACTTTGATCAATTTTGGTCCCTAAACTTAAAAAATGAAATGAATATAGTCCTTTTAACCCAATTATGTTGACTTTTTTCAACATGTGGAATGTGTTTCATGTTAATATTGGAGTTGTTTACGCCGTTTCACACATTCTCGGCTCAATATTTACTGAGAAATGCATTCGAAACCTAAAAAAAATGTTAACAAAATTGGGTTAAAAGGACTATATTCATTCATTTTCAAAGTTTAGGGACAAAAAATTATCAAAGTTTCAACCAGGGACGAATTCCAATTTTGGGTCAAAGTTCAGGGACTAAAAACATACTTAACCCTAAATTTAAATACCTTCAAAATAGGTGAAATTTGAAATTCTTCCCACTCAACCTCACACGCTGAACTCTCTGATAGAGTTGTCAATTTGGCCTAGTCCACAAGACTTGGCCCTGACCCACGTGGGCTAGGGCCATAAAAGCCCACAGGGCCAAAAACCCCACAGGGCCAAAAACCCCACAAAAGCCCTATGGGCCAAGGCCAGCCCATGGGCTTTCTTGTTAAACATGAAAAATGTATTATTTTTTAAAATATATTATTAAACATTCAAGTGACAACCTGCGTCGTCTTGGTTGTTGGCTCAGCCTAACTCAACCATCATTTGAGGTCAAGTCGTCTCGACTATAGACCTGGGACTAGGTCTTTGAGCCGACCTGCTTAGATTTTTGGGTTGGGCCGACCCGACGACCAAGACGGACTTGACCAACCCGAAGATCCAAACAGGCTAGCCCGGACAAATAACCCAAACGGACCTTGCAAGCCCAAACACCCTAACAAGCTAGACTGACCAGACAATCAAGATGGACCAACCCGACTGGGTATTCGGGTTGGCCTAGTCCATCTGGGTCGTCTAGCCCATTTCCAAATTTATCATTAACTCATAACTTAATTAAATTTAAACTAAATATTGTTAAAATGAAATTTTATCTCACAAGATATTCAATTGTTTTATCCAAACAAGAAATTGAAATCTAAGGTATTTTAATTTTTTTATCCAAACAAGTTATTTAGAAAATGAAGGGATTTAATTGCAAGCAATTCAAAAACAATGCATTTCAATTTCTCAGCATTGTTGAAATACTTCATTCAAACACAAGGTTAGGGCCTCCTCTAATCTCTTTTTGATATTACTATTCCTGAAATTGCAATGATTCTTGTTCCCTTTGCGCCTCTTCTGCTCTCTTCATGCTATCTTCATTATGTTTGTTAGAGTTCCCGCACTATATCCAAGATCTGTTGGACTGTTAGGTTGCCATCAGTATTAACAGAGGAGTCTGGCGTGTGTTTTCATGATATGTGGAGTAGGAGTGGCTTACCTGCCCCAGCCAATTTATTCTGGCCGAAAAATAGCCGACTCGATACAAATAGTAGAGGACTGTTTATTTGGAAATTGGGATCTGTTTCTATCTATCTTGAGAGTATGATTTATACTGTTCTTTTAAATCTGTTTAATTGCCTCTAGATTATATTATATAATTCCTTATCTTCGAAGATTTTCCCAGAGAGATGAAATATTATGGTTATTTTAGACACCTCCACACTCAGCCCTCATTCGGCGATCTTTTATTTACTAAATGGGTCATTTAACGTGTACCTCTCTGTTTAGCCCGCCATCCGAACCCATACTCAAGAGTCATGACAGACCAAAGCCCCAGCCTTAAACCTCGAACTTCTATTGAGAAGCTAAGGCTAGCTCATATTCTGAATCAATAATCCTATCATACCAAAACCTAACATATGGTTCTCAGAAGAGAAAATGAGAAAAATGATTTAATATTTCCCCTTAAGTACTTTTGAAGAAATTTGTCTTAATGGGACTCAAGATTCCTTTCACATGTATAACATCAACATCTCAATCTAGATTTTCTGTATGTTCTAAAGTCCAATCTTTCTAGAAACCTAACACAGCACTTAAGCCAGATTTGTCAGAGTGGGCAATGTTTCATTTCAAGATATGATGATTCAATACATTTAATAATACAAGATTGTAATTTAAAAAAAATAATAATAATGGAACGTAAGATAAAGTGACTCAAAATTTCTACTTCTGTAGGTTGAACATGATAAATAAAAAGGGAATAATAAATTCCTATTAGAAGAAATTAAACCTGGTTAGCGTTCTTTTTCTTCCCCAGTCTCCAGAGGGCTCAAGGTCAAGAGCAATAGGGAGAGTCCAGGAAGCGCACGTTCACAAGCAATAGAGTGAGGTTCCAGCCGTGCAGTGGATTGAGGTATACAGGTCACAAGGCGTGAACTTCAGTGGTGAAGTGCAGTGAAATAAAAGTGAATGCGATAGGAATTGTGGAATTAGGGTTTGAGTATTCAACCATGAAATAAATGTATTGGAAGAGAAGATAGGGTTTGAGGAGAGAGGATAGGAAAATAGAAAAGAAGAATAAGAAAGAGAGAATGTTAAAAGACTTTGGTGTGTTTAGTTCGGTATATGAATGAATTCTCAAAAAGTTTCGCATTCAAGAACGACGGAAGGTTTTTATCCTTGATTTTTTGGAAACCAACGCACTTTATACCTATTACTTTAATTATTAATTTATGTAAACTATTTATTTATTGTGGTGTGAAATAAAGCTGTTTATTCTATTGAAGTTTTGCAATAATCTTTTAACCCTAATAGTTAAAAAGATTTCTATTAATTACATTTATACTAGAAGAATGAGTGGAGGTCAGGCATACAGGCACGCTAAACTTCGACCCGTGACCGCAGTGTAGCAATCACGAGAGTTGTTGATGTATTGAATTCCGTTGCTATTAACGAAGGAACCGTTCAGTACAAATTTGACAGTTTTAGTCTGGTTTAGAGTCTTGGAAAACATGAATATCAGAAAAGATCTGATAAAAAGGAAATACAAAGCAAGGAATTGCAACGCTTTTATCAGTAATCTAGTAAAAAATTGAGCTGCTGCAAGAAAGTTACCACGATGATTGGTACAGTTATTAATAGTAGGGTGAAGAGTGGAACGAAGAACCAGGTTCATTAGAAACACTTATCAGATCTCGTGGTTATGTTATCCTTACATCCAGATCTTACCTAAAGTTCAACGAAAGTATAATACTTTCTGACTTGGTATCCATGACAGAAATATCGAAGTCAAGGTAATTTGTTTTAGAAAGTATCATGTGAATTAATCCTTAAAATGTATCACAAAAACATAAAAATGAAAAAACAAAAAATCTTAAGAGTAAGAAATTTATTTTATTTGAAAGTATAATCGGATAAAAATGTTCCTTAAGTTTTCGTTTACAACTGGATGTGATGATTTTAAAATAGATGAGATACTAAAGAAGAAAAAAAGTGAAAAGTTTGGCGAGGGAAAAGAGAAGAAAAAAAATGGTATATTTTAGAAAAAACAATCCAGAGGAGAACTTGACAAAAGTTTATATGTTCTGATATAAGGTTCAAACTGTAATGTTCTTTATATTAAAATATGATATTTTATTTTTGAAATATAATATATTATTGAAAAGTTTTCTTAATTAGATGGACATGTGAGAAATAATGGTATATTTTGGAAAACATTATCCTACTACTTTTTATGAACTATTATTTCTTAAGTTAAATGTTGTATAATTATTGTTATTTTCTTTTAATCATATATGTTATTACTTATTATTTATTATTTTTTGTTTTATCATATTTATTATTATTTATTAAAAGGGGAATAATAAATTCGTATTAGAAGAAATTAAACCTGGTTAGTGTTGTTTTTCTTCCCCAATCTCCAGAGGGCTCGCGGTCAAGAGCAATAGGGAGAGTCCAGGAGACGCACGTTCACAAGCAATAGGGTGATTTCAGGGGGCACACGGTCATGAGCAATAGAGTGAGGTTTCGGCCGTGCAGTGGATTGAGGTATGCAGCGATGACAGGATGACAGGTGACGAGCGGTGAACTTCAGGTTCAGTGGTGAAGTGCGACAGGAATTCTGGAATTAGGGTTTGAGTAGATGCAACCATGGAACAGTTGTCGCGGGAGAGAAGACAGGGTTTGAGGGGAGAGGATGGGGAAAATTGAAATGAAGAATAAGAAACAAACCATACAAGACTCTGTAACTATATTTTTAATTATTAATTTATAGAAAGTATTTATTTATTGTAGTGTGAAATAAAGATGTTTATTTTATTGAAGTTTTGAAATAATTTTTTAAACCTAACCAAAGTTGAAAAGATCTCTATTAATTAAATTTATTCTCAAGGAATGCGTTGTGGTGAGGCATACCAGCTAATGCAATCATGAAAGTTATTCATGTACTGAATTCCATTGGTATTGACGAAGCAACCGTTCATTACAAATTTCGCAGTTTTAGTCTGATTACAGGGTCTTGGAAAACATGTATATCAGAAAAGATATGATAAAAAGGAAAGACAAAGCAAGGAATTGCAACGCTTTTACCCGTAATCTTGTTCAAACTGTTCGTAAGGAGTAAAAGTAGAATGGGAAAAATGCACTACTGTATTCAAGAAGGAATTTTGGCTACTTTATAGTCTTACTTCATGAAAGAGAAATTGACAAAAAGGGGTATGCGAATAAGGCGCACTACTTCCTAAAAATAAGATAGATTTATTGGATAATGTAACTGAACTTCAAAATCGTGAAGGGTACGTCTGATTTGTAATGGCGGGTTATATGCAAAGATTTGCTAGGTTTGAGCTGGAGTATTACATATTTATTTTTGTTATTGAGTATTACATATTTATTTTTGTTATTTCTCTCACGTGATCTTATGTGTGAAAGATTCGATTTCATATGTAAAGGATTCGATTCTATTGTACTGGATTTGATACGCTGGATTGTGGATCGGATACCTGTTATATATATATATATATATATATATATATATATATATATATATATATATATATATATATATATATATATATATATATATTTTTCTTTTTATTAATTTTTTTTAGTTTCATTTGTTGTGTTTAAAAAAATTAAGAAATTAATTTACAATACTAATTTAACTAAGGACTAAATGGTAATTTGATTATTACGTTTACTAAAACATATTTTTTATTCTATTCCATCAATCAATTTTTTTTCAAATTTTTACAAAAATTATTTCTAAATTTATTCACTATCACTTTTAAATTCTTTAAAAGAAACAATACAAATTTCTTTGTTAAATCAACTCAATTCGATCCACTCATTTTCTTTCCATCATTCTCCTTCAAGTGAACATGATGATGTTGCTAAAAGTTTCCATTAGAAAAGCGTGAAATTAATGGACCAACCGTTGTTATTCTTGGAATGTGTTCCGTCACACGGTGGGTACCAAAAATTCCACTAATCTTGCTTGGACCATTGAAAAATGTCAATGAAAAATCGAAAACCGCACTCATCAACTCATTAATAAATCCTTATGCTAATCCATCCATCATCAACTCATTAATAATACTTTCAGGTACATCTTCAATATATTCCTGTTTGTAACATCTCCTGTATCATAGTCTCAATTTGCTGTTTTTGGCTAAATGGGTAACGATATGGCCTGACCTTAACAGGATTCGACCCCTGTAACAGCGGAATGGCATGCGTATGAGATCGTGGTGGAGGAAGACCTTTAGGCTCG
>Ga0209589_1012915_pt1 | contig 11116 bp, 6 predicted proteins | sample CowpeawhiteBW_FD_187525 | JGI IMG/M metagenome (GOLD analysis project Ga0209589, IMG submission 187525) | Root nodule microbial communities of legume samples collected from California USA - Cow pea white BW (SPAdes) (version 2) | ecosystem: Host-associated > Plants > Roots > Nodule | place: USA...
ATATATATATATATATATATATATATATATATATATATATATATATATATATATATGTGTGTGTGTGTGTGTGTGTGTTAGTTTCTATGTACTTTGTTTTGTGTAAGAATGGATGTATATATCTGCATGTGTACAAAATCTTAAAAAAAAAATACACTTACTGTTGCTAGTAGAAGTATGTTATAAGGAAGGCTTTGAAATGTGCATTTATGTTTTTGGTGAACTTTTATTTGGTGGAACAATTAATGAAAATTAATATCGTATTTGGAATAATCATTTACTTTTGACGATAACACTTCATGGAATAAGCACGTCTATATGTACAAAATCTTATAAAAGAAAAGATTGATAGTTGTGCACAAAAAACACTTACTGGTACTCTATATGTACAAAATCTTATTAAAAAAAAGACAAATAGTAGTACACAGAAAGACACTTACTATTACTGATATCATAGTTGGAGTAACCCATTACTCTTGAAGATAACACTTAATGGAATAAAAGTCCATATGTACAAAATCTTATAAAAGAAAACACATACAGTTGTGCACAAAAAGACACTTACTGGTACTCCATGTGTACGAAATCTTATAAAAAAAAGACAGATAGTTGTACACACAAAGACACTTACTGTTACTGATAGTGTGGTAACGAGATGACCTTTGAAATGTTCATTTATGTTATCAATGAATGTTTATTTTGTGAACCAATTAATAAAAAATAATATCGTATTTCGAGTTACTCTTTACTCTTGAGGATAACACTTAATGGAATAAGCAAGTGCATATGTACAAAATCTTATAAAAGAAAACACAGATAGTTGTGCACAAAAAGACACTTACTGGTACTCCATATGTACAAAATCTTATACAAAAAAAAGACAGGAAAGACACGTAGTTACTGATTGTGTGGTAATGAGATAACCTTTGAAATGTGCATTTTTGTTATCAATGAATGTTTATTAAGTGAATCAATTAATAAAAATCAATATCGTATTGAAAATAATCATTGAAAAATACTTAATTTAGTGAGGATGTCCATGTGTACAGAATCTTACAATAAAAAAGACAAATAGTTGTATTTGTAGATGTCCATGAGATTACCTTTGAAATGTGCATTTGTGGTATAATTCAACAAGGTTTACTTCTTACTTCGTGAAGGAATTAATGAAAATTAATATCATATTTAAAAAAATCGTTGAAAAATACTTAAATTATTGAGAACATCCATTTGTACAAAATCTTACAATGAAACATATAAATAGTTATACATAGAAAGACACTTAATAATCATTCCTTTAGTTAATTGAATGAGGACATCCTTGTGTGTAAAATCTTACTAGGAACAACATACATACTTGTACACAGAAAGACACTTAATACACAGAAACATATAATGTGTCCTGTCCAAATAGATTGACGAAATTCTAGAATGAAACAACCAAATAAATTTTGAAATTATGAGCAAGCACGCCATAAAACTTCTATAATTGTAGTTTCAACAAGAAACATTGAACAAAATTTACTAATATAAAGAAAGTGGCAATCAAATCTACCCCACAAATTATAGAATTGGTTCAAAGCTAATAACCAATCAACAACATAGTTTATCATATATGAGCAACTTTAACAACTTTATGAAAAATAAAAAGTTATCTAATATTTTTCTAATGTATCTAATTAGGTATATCATATATGAGCAACTTTAACAATATTGATCTTTAGAGTCATGGACTGCACGTGGTCTGATCTTCTTTACTCATATGGCAATGCCCACGAGAGTGTTGTAGTACATTAATCATTGGATTTACATCAAAAATCGAATTGTAGTGCAATTAACTCCAATTGATCAAATTAACTCCACCACCAACACCAGTCACATGCACAATCGAAAAAGTAAAAAGAAAAGGAATTAGAATCATAGAGACATAATAAAATTTGCTAAAATGTGAAAATGAGACATTCATAGCTGTCAAGATCTTATTTTTAAAGCTTCTACTTCTAACTTTGAAACAAATAAAATTTCAATATTAACTAAGCAAGATTGACTAGGGGTTAGGTGTGTGAGGTAGCCCCAATTTCAAAACTACAGAGTGACAAAGTAATAGGAATAATCAGGAAAAATGGTGCAAGAACCTCGAGTATGTTCATTTTGGATATATTTTTTCACAATAATTACTACAGAGAAAAAATTAATAACATTAATTTATGCACAAATCAAAAGTAAAATTTTTAGAAATTAACATACAGTGTGAAGTATTTTCATTTCATGTGAATTTTTAAGTTTACTCAATGTCTTTGATTTCATCTTCTCACAACCGATATGAATTTTGAGTTGGTCGTAGTTTATCTTTCACAATCAGATAAACTTTTGTTTCAAGAAACTTTGTTGCTCTAACCTAAAACAAAATTGGATTGAAGTATGATTGTTCTTCTTCACTTGACCACAAAAGCTAATGGCTCACGGAACCATTTGTTAATGGTGGAGGAAAAGGAATACCGGTGATATTCCTCTGCCTTAACAGAATAACAATATTTACATATGGGTCTAGAACCTCAGTTTATAGCAACCAAATCCTTACTATACTTAGTAAACTATTGTACATTAGATGTCGTCCAACAAAAAGATAAAGTGAATGCAAGAAGTGCCCAAATTGACTTCCATGACACAAATAGATAAAAATGTGATTTTATGAATGCATAGGTGGCTTGTCATGAAAAAAAAACCTATCACAAAAGGTTGTTTATTCATGTCAGTTGCAGAAGTAGTCGGTTGCTCTATGTCGGCGTTTCTTTGCTCTATGCCCTCCATGTAAACTCCAAAATAGTGAACCTCTTATGAAGATTCCATTAAATCCACAACTGACTTAGTTCCATAGGCAAAGATCTACAAAAATAAAATGTCAAACAAACACTCAATAAAAGACAGAAAAACATGAGTAGGAATAATAATAAGAATAATAGTTTTTATACCTTTCAAATGTATGTGGTTGATTGGATCAATTAAGACAACCATTTCACCTTATCAACAATGCTTAAGTTCATTCAAACCTTCTAAAAGATGATTTTAGTACACCATACAAGAATCTTAACAATTTCCACTTCCTATAGTGTTATACATATAAATAATCAGAAAAGTGTTATTATATATTCAAGAACTGAACTAAAGGACAAAAGAAGTATTTTGAAATTTCGTTCTGTCCATGGCATGACCTATCAAATAAATAATAACGATTCAAGTCATCATCAACATCAGATTGAGAGGACGAACTAAACCAAGCTTAGGCATCAGAGATCGAGAGAAATAACAAAAATAACCCTAGAACGAGAGAGAGGATGAAGATAGAAACCCTCACTTACCAAGGAGATAGAATAGGATACAGAACGGTGAGAGATGTGAAATGAAAAAGAAGAATCTCGATGAATGTGCGTGTGGGTGTGATCCTTGCGAGGAAGAAAGGCAAAACTCTAACCCCTCTTTTTCACCAAATTTCATCATCACACAATGTTCAAAGTGCCTCTGACAGAAGAGAAAAAGCGAAGAACCTTGTCCCAACAAATAAAAAATTGAGGAGATTTCAGTGGTGAGAGATGAGAGACGCAAACAGGAAACGAATGAAAGAATGAAAAGGGTTGGCTTGAAACCTAAACTGAAAATGCCCTCTTCCGCTCTGGACTACACCAGTCAATGCAAATGCCACATCACAGAAGTTAAAAAAATTGAAAACTAAAAATCAAAATGCCACATCTTAGTGACATGTAGGCATGTTAAAAAGGGGTCATATTTGGTGAGTTAAACTATCATTACTCATTTTGGTTACTAGCAGTCCACATATTAGTAGTAATTGCAACTCAACTCTGATTCTTTGATAACAATTTCATTATATTCTCGTTCCCTTCATTATAAGTTTTCATAATATAATTTCTTATAGCGTTTCGAGAAATCTCCTTGAATAAAGGTTGCAAAGCAAGACAAAATTCCTTAAAGCCCATGCGATCAACTATTGACATTGGATATTCATGTAGAACTATCATCTTAACAAGTGCACTGTTGCTTCTTAACTAAATACATAGTTGCCAACAACTATTGGCCACTCCCTGTTTTTTCTGTTTTGAGAGATGCTTGCTTGATGTCTCGAGTTGTTCGAAGTTTGTAAGACCTAAAGCAGGCCATTAAGGGTGATATCCCTTGCTTTGCCTCCTCCAAAAGTTTTGAACCACAATAATTTCAAATGACTTTCCACTTTCCATCTATTTTTTGTTTCTTAAAGCAATTCCATACAACTGAAATGCGTCTTTTTCCAAGAATGTTATCCTTTGTTTGAAATGAACTTCTAGTTTCTACTTGGGTCGAGTCATTGCCTTCATTCACAGGAACATTATTTGATTTTTCTACATTTGATTCACCAACATTAAAGGCATTTTCACTTGTTATTCACCTTCCTTAGGGGTAGAAATTTTTTCATGTAGACATTTAAACAACAAACTAATACATATTTAGACAATTTATATAAATTTGTAGATATCATTAATTTAGAATATTACAAATGCACAAAACCAGGTGACTTTTTAATGTTGTTGCTATCGAAAATTCTATCAAAGAGGTTGTAAAAATAATTTATAAGGTGAGTACACACTTTTTGTGAAACAAGAAATATAATTCAAGACATAAATTATAGCTATAATTAATCTTGACAAACTAAAATTGTGCCCCCTACTATTAAAATAATAAAACCCATACGCTAGTGGTTTTTGATTCATATGAAACTCGTGAAATAATAAAATAATAAACCAAAATGCTATTAAAATAATAAAACTCATATGATAGTAGTTTTCAATTCATATGAAACTCATGAAATATTAAAATAATAAATAAAAAATTTAGTTAAATAAAAAACTCATACTAAGCCATATTTTTCAAGTTTTAAAAGTTAACAAAATTTAATACTTAATAGTTAATAAACCTCAACTACCACATGTCAAGTATTCTTTTTTTGTTGACTTCATTATTTGGCAACAAGCATACTATAACATCATTGTCTATATAGGGTTTGATGTATATGCTCAATTTTAAAGAAAAAGAAGAGAAGGGTTGTACTTGGAAGAAGACAATGTACCGATACTTGAAGGTCGAAGAACAAAGACAAGACAAAATATGTGGCTTAGAAAAAAATTAGGTCAAAATCTTCTTTACTATATATATATATATATATATATATATATATATATATGTGTATTTTGGTAAATTAAAGTTTAGCAGATATAGGTACTATGATACTCGTACATGCTTCATTAACATGCGGGTATAAAAAAAAACTCATACCTGTTACCTGCCGGTATTCATTTTTAATATCTCTTTCCTATCCATTGCGGGTTTTATCCGTGGATACTGGCAGGTACAAATTTTTTTGACATCCCTAACCACAACTTAACCCCGCAATTACCTTATTGATTGAAGCAACACACTATGATATGAATATTTTTAAAAAGTTGAGATTTCTTCCTATCTCTTGTTCCAAACTTTCTCTTTCTTTCTTTTTCTTTATCTATTTCTCCTCCTTTCTAAGGTAACTCACACTTTCTTCATTTTTTTCACTTCATTACTTTGCTTTCCAATTATCCATATTTATAAGTCATGCACATGTGCCAACTTCTCCAAGTAATGAATGCATGCATTAAATATATTACATGTGCATTAAGTCATCTTATCTCATTTTTCCTTCATCATCATTTTCATTCATCTATTTACAAGTCATGCATATGTCATTATCCAACAAGTCCAAGTCAAAGTCAATCATTATGACTTGCATTTAATAAAGAGATAAGCATTGTCTCTTCTTCATCTTATCTCTTTTTTTCTAGGTAACTTACTTTCTATTCCTTCTTTTGCACCTTCCTATCATATTCATACATATTTATAAGTTAAAGTTTCAAACAATCACCATATGTGCATTGAATGTAGTCTTATGTCATCTTATTTCCTCTCATCTCCTTATCTTCTTTTTTCTTCTTATCCTTTCTTATTTCTTATTTCTTATTATAATTTAGATTATAATGTTCATTTAATTATTATTTTTTCAATAATTAACATATACACATGCTTATAAGTAAATAAAGTAAATAATATCCTCCTAATAATTAATATATATATATATATATATATATATATATATATTGAATTAATTCTATTAATAATTCTATCAATGTTCAAATTATATATAGACAAAATACGAGACATTAATAAAATGCAAGAGTTTATAAATAATAATTTTAAAGTAAAGATAAAGTAAATAATACAATTTACTACAAGTAGGGATGTAACAATAATAACTCCTTGCATGCTTTTATAATGGCAATGAACTCTGCCTTTGTAGTAGACAATGCTACACACCACAACTCCCCTTGCAAACTTAATCAAATAACCCGAAGTGGACTTTTTGGAATAAATGTCTCCAACCATATTTAAGTATGAGTAACCCATCAAAGTAGGCTTATCACCTCCAAAACAAAGCCTCAAATCACCAGTACCACAAGGATACCTTAAAATCCATTTCACATCATTCCAATGTTCTTTATGTGGATTTGACAAAAATTGACTGACTGTACCAACAACAAGTGCAATATTTGGTCTTGTACATACCATTGCATACATCAATCTGCCCATTGTAGATACATAAGGAACTTTGTTTAACACTCATTTAAAGGACTCTATCTAACATTCAATTTAAAATGAGTAGAAAGAGGAATGCTCACAACTTTAGCATTTTCAATTTGAAATATCTGCAACACCTTCTTAATGTAGTGCTCCCGCGACAACCAAATATTCTTCTCTCTTCTATCACGTGAGATATATACGCCAAGAATCTTTTTACCAACTCTTAAGTCTTTCATGGCAAAAGACTCACCAAGTGTCTTCATTAACTTCTCAATTATGAAAATCTTTTCCCAACAATAAGTATGTCATCAACATACAACAACATGATAATAATTTCATCACCAGAGAACTTTCTAACAGAGACACAATGATCAAAAGTAGTCCATTTGTAATATTGATCACACATAAATAACTCAAACTTCCTGTACCGCTATCTTAGAGTCTGCTTCAAACCGTATACACATTTCCTCAGCCTACATATATAATATTTCCATCCTTCAACAAGAAAACCATCAAGTTGTTTCATGTAAATCTCTTCCTTTAGATTACCATGAATGAAAGCTATTTTCACATCCATCTACTTAACCTCTAAATCAAGAGTGTAAGACCCGTAAAATTTAAATAAGTAAATAAATAATTATGTAATAAATATCGGTAGTGGAGTCTTTATGGCATTTAAAGTTGAGGTTTATAATGTGGAAAAATAATAGCTTAAATGGTTGAGAGTACTTAATTGGATTGAGAGGACATGGGTTCGAATCATATGCATGCCATTTAGGCGTTATTTTTAAACATGTAATTTTAGTAATAATATGTTTCTCGTGAAGAGGGATAATATAATCTTATACTTATAGAAATTATCAAGAAACATGAATTGGTTTTATGGTTATGCATGGATTTGACATTGGCATGGTTAGGGGTTCAATCCTTGTTATAACCAAATTAAACTTTCCTTTTGCCAAATTTATTTTTGGCATGAAATTGAAGGGACAAAAGAACCCTAGCTGTGTGAGAGAAACTAAGGAGGCTGAGAAAAGAAGTGTAAAATAGCCATTGAATGATAATTATGCCTAGCTTAATGGCAAATTTTGTTTTAGTCATTATGGCAATTAAAACTAGGCTTGAAAGTTGGGGTAAAGGGAAATTTAGTGAGAAAGGAGGACTCTAAGGAGACATAACTCTACTGCACCGAAAAGTGGAGATTGAGAGTGAATTGGAGAAATATTTCAGAAGATTAGAAGCAAGTTGGAAGGAGTCAAGGGCTGGATTTTTAGTGCACAAAAACTTGAATAAATTCCAAGAACTAAGCAAAGAAACCAGGTTAGGGGAGTTGGACCACGTTTATTTATGTTTTTGAATAATTACATGAATTATAGCATGATTGTGTATGCTCTTTGTCGTGTATTATTTTTGGATTTTGTGTTTCTGGAAAACTCCCAGAAACTGCCTGGCGGACGACTAATTGCCTCCAGGCGACGCATATGCTTGTGTGTGATTTTCTGGGTTTTGAGTGGAACTGCCTGGCAGCACAAACTGAACCGCCAGGCGATGCTTGTTGTTCAACCCAATTCTGGGTTTTCTGGATGAAGGGCCTAGCGGTGGTGATTGACCCGCTAGGCAACACGAGCTTTTAGTTCGATTTTAATGTTCTGGGTGTGTGGGGATGATTCTAATCGGGGAAAACAGTTGTTCTCACTATGTGAGAATGATTACTAGTTGTATTCCATTGAATCATACGTGGTTGGTGGTTAAATTGGAAGAGAACCTCATGGACATCGTGTTACGATTTGTGAAATTTGGAATTTAGAGATGGACTAAATTGAATGCGTAATATTAATGGAATTTCGTTGATTAAAAGTTTTAAGGGATGAATTGTGATCCTAAATCTTTGAGTGGTGAGTATTGAGTTGAAATTGAAGAAAATCAGGATGGTTGGGCTGGTTGAGATATCGCAGGCGCAAGGGAAGAGCTGCGGGATTCCTGAAACTGCAGGAACCGCCTAGCGGCACCCAATTGGCCGCCAGGCGCCACACCAGTGATGCATTATGCTCTGATTCATGAAAAACACTATTTTTCGTACTTTTGGCAGAACAGGAACCGCCCGACGATAGTATAGTCGCGCCAGGCGCCACCTTCCTCATTTCAGGGCGTTAGGCACCACCATTTTTTCTTGTTTGCGCAGTTTTCATAAAACCGCATTTTCCGGTTCGTTAACCGTCCGATTTAGATGAAATTTAGACAGGTAGTCCATAACATGTAGTTCTTCACTTTGAACGGTGGAGATTTGATTTGGAGGACAGTAGCTAGAGATATACGTTACTCAATATTGCTGATTTTGGAGTCTTTGAAATACATGATTAAGCTCTTGATAATTTCAAGTAACTTCTAATGAAGCATTATTGGGTTATGTGGTAAGTCTATATCAATTTGAATGTTCATTTGGATTAGTCACATGTGGAGAATTTGGTTATTGATGAAAGCTTGTGTGTCAATATTAATTGCATTGGTGCATAGGATCATGTGTTTAAATCGTTAGAGTGTTGCTGCTTTTATTTGTTTAAGCATGCATTATTCATAAGTTAGAATTGAATGCTAGCATGGATTTAAAAGGGGGATATATATATGAAATGTGAATGGATTGATTTTACTTGTTTTGGGTGCTTAAAAACCAGTATCGCACAAGTACTAGTGTTTGACCGCCAGGCGATAGCTACAAAACCAATAGAGAATTGAAGCGTGTAGCACTTGGCAATAAGGGTTTTCCCGCCATGTGTTACTTGTAGAAACAATAGCATCAGAGGCGCTTGGCGCCTAGTGGCACGTGTCCCCCGTCAGACGGTCTGAAAGCCTTTGCGCTTGGCGACTCGTGTGGAGCGCCAAGCGATTTTTGATGAAGCAGATATTGTGTTTTGCTTGCTTTGGATGTGCGTGGTCTACGAGACTTTGGGCGATATCTCAAGGGTCAGATGCTGGAGTATTCCTGGAGTTGTGGCTCAAGATGTAGGGTAATACGAGCATTCTTTGAGTTGTGGCTCAGAATAACGAGTGTTCCTGCATGTGTTCTACAAGTGGTGGCTTGTAGGTTGGACAACAACGATAGCTTGAGATTATCAACCAAAGACGTAGAACATGGATTACATGGTGGTGGCCATGTGTGATGAGACCAAAGGATGGAGTTCCTTTAATGTGTGTGTTTGTTATATAAATTGTTGCATATGTTTATATTCCTTTAGCTCAGCCTATTTGCGTGTGTTTGGCGATGATCGTGTACGCGGTACACGGGAGCAGATGATGTTGCAAGTGGTACTGGTGGAGCGTAGAGCCGGAGCGTGGGCTAGTTGGGAACCTTTATGGCAGTATTTTATCATTTTTACGAGTTTTAAGGATTTTCTTGTAATCATTTGAATTACAGAACTTGACTTTATAATGAGACTGAGTTGATAATGTATTGTGTTTAATAAATATTTGGATTGGATTTAGTTTTATTAGTGTAATAAAGTTTTCAATTCCTACGGTTTTTGGGAAACGATTTAAAATGAATGAAGTATTATTATTATGTTGTTGTTTTATTATTTAAATTCGTAATATCCAGACGGGATGTTACAAAGAGTAACAACTCAACCCATAAATTATCGTTAGATTTGTTGACTTTACTATAAGCAACATTTTTACAGTTTAGCTTATACATTTTAAAGCCAACACTTGGCATAAAGTATCAACATCTTAAAAAATGTTGTCGTTGGAAGTCTTTAATCCATGCTTGTAAAATCATTGCATATATTATGTTTAAGCAACACTTTTGTACTCGTGATCTAATTTAGCGCTGCCTAAAGTAAAAAAATGGTGTAATGCGTCTTGGTATTTGTCTCAATCATTCAAGCAAGTAAATATGGCCACAAACCAAAGAGCTTTGATATCACTCTGATGGGGGAAACAATAACAACAACAACAAAATACAAAAAGTATGTTGTGGAAATAATTCTCTCAAAATTGCAAGAATTTATGAGGATCAACCACAATAGAAAAAGGTAATAATAATCCCAAAAGATAACACCAATATTTTTAATGTGGGAAAACCCTTTGAATGTGAGAAGTAGAAACCCTCGGGTACAAGACAGTAAATCAAACTCCAATAATATCAAATATAGGATCAAAAGAGTCAAATCAAAAGCACAAACAAATTCCTATAACTAGTCAATACATCAAAGTAATAATGCTCTCAAATATGAGAAACAAAGAAAAAGAAATCTAAAATAGAGTAATAATGCGAGACTTATTTCTCTAATCTCAAACCTCACATTGACGATCCCAACGGTAAAATTGAATAAATCTATGCGACAAAGTCAAAATTTCAGCTCGATCCAACAGTGAACAAAGTGGAAATCGTAATTTTACTAAGGTGGCTCAATGAATATGTCTACAAATTCTCTCTCTCTCTCTCTCTCTCTATATATATATATAT
>Ga0209589_1012918_pt1 | contig 11114 bp, 13 predicted proteins | sample CowpeawhiteBW_FD_187525 | JGI IMG/M metagenome (GOLD analysis project Ga0209589, IMG submission 187525) | Root nodule microbial communities of legume samples collected from California USA - Cow pea white BW (SPAdes) (version 2) | ecosystem: Host-associated > Plants > Roots > Nodule | place: USA...
GAATTCATTTCATTATTAATAGCTTCTTTCCAAAAAGGAGCATCAATAGATCTCATTGCTTCACCAAAAGTTTTAGGATCATCTTCAAGCATAAAAGAATAAAAGTCAGGTCCAAAATCTTTAGCTTTTCTTTTTCTTTTACTCTTTCTTGGCTCATTTTGAATACTTTTATTAGCATTTTCACTTGAACGAAAAACAGAACTAGAACCATCACAAATAACATTACCACCAGAAGGCAAACCAAATGTAGAAGTATCATAAAGAGTTTTAGTCATTTTATTTTTTAAAGGAAAAACATTTTCAAAGAAAACTGCATCTCTAGATTCCATAATAGTATTATTAGAGATTTCATTCACTTCAGAGTTAATAACCAAAAATCTATAAGAGATGCTATGTAGAGAGTAACCAATAAAAACACAATCAATTGTTTTAATTCCTAATTTTCTTTTCTTATTAGGTGGTATATTAACCTTTGCAAGACACCCCCACACTTTATAATATTTTAGTAAAGGTTTTCTTTAGTTCCATAACTCATAAGGAGTTTTATCACAATCTTTATAAGGAATTCTATTGAGAATATAACAAGCTGAATATAAAGCTTCACCCCACATATATTTTGGCAAACCAGAACTTGTAAGCATAACTGTTCCTGTAGAGAACAAACAAGATAAGTTAGGCACAAGCGTCACCTTACCCATGTAGTCCGTTATCTCCTTAGTTGGCCTCTTCCCGGTTGATACTTGTTGGTTTGGACCTAGGAGGAGTTACCTACAGAAGGGACTCCGAAGCTCAAGTGAGTCAAAACTCTCAAAAAGGTCAAATTTGTGATTAATGAATGCGTACCTTTAATTACTGGGGTCCACGTGTATTTATAGAGCATTAATTATGTCTGGTTATCCCATGGACCGGGCCTTGGCTTGGGTCGTAGCTTGGGCTTTAAGTGGGCCTAGGCCCTAACCTAGGCCCTTAGGACCTATTGAACACGGGGGGCTTCGCTTTTACTAAGTATATTGAGGTAGTCGGCCTAAACCGACTACTTCCCTTGGCGGTTTATGTTGCTCATATGTTGTCTTAGGCAAGTTATTCCCCTAGACGTCTAGGTTACCGGTTTTGGCCGGGTGGACCAGCCTAGGCTGGTTACTTGAATGCTTTGGTATGGTGATCGTTTTATCATTATTTTGGTTAAGTTGGCTTGGTGTGGTACACCAGTCCCCAAGCCTTGACCGACATAGGTATCGGTCACGGGTGATATGTGTTGATATGCTAGCGGAACCGGCTAGGTGTGATACACCAATCCCCTAACTTTAAGTGTGATGACCAGTGTTAAGGCTAAAAAGTGGTAACCGTTTGAAGGTAGGTGAAGGGGTGTCAGGGGTCAAATCAGGAAGTTATAGCGTCGTCATTTTTAAGAGTCACGTCTCTTGTAATGATGGTGTCGATTGGTATGAGTTGTTGTTTTGGCGGGAAGGGATTTTCGCCGTTTGGGATTCTGGGCTATAAATATGGATTTCAAAATGAGTGAGGGGTTACCTGGTTCATTTGCGAGAGTTTTGTATTCAGAGGTCTTGTGTGCATTTTACTGTCCGACTAGTTCCCAATTTCAGCCAACATCTTTCCGTAAACACGAAAAAAGGTATGTCTAGTAGCGATAGTATGTCGTTGTCCACGTCTAATAGTGAGAGTATGGGGTCGGAGAGTAGTAGAGGTAGGCAAGTTGACGAAGAGGGTACTAGTTCTGGAGGTATGGTAAGTGGGATCCCCATGGAGACAGTGAGGGAGGTTCGAGAAGATCCCCCTGAGGAGTTGGCCGAGAGTGAATGGCCGGCCAAAGGCGGTTATGGGTGGGTGGCTGCCGATGTCCGCAATCAATCATCTTTGTTCCGGTGGTCTCGCTTATTGAACTCTTGGCTGAACTATATGCCTGTCATCTCAATGGGTGTAAGCGGGGATGTCGTTTCCTTGGAGAGGGTTAGCGCTATTGACCGTGTGTGTCACAGGCAGGAGGAGGCTACGGAGAAGTTCTTCTACATGTACATGTGTCATTTTTCTCAATTACATGTACGGTTACCGTTAGATGATTTCACTATGGGTGTGTTGCGCGCGCTGAACGTGGCACCTACACATTGCACCCGAATAGTTGGGCTTACTTGCAAGCCTTTCGCATCTTGTGCCAATCTCTATACCTGGAGCCTTCTCCTTACGTTTTCTTGTACTTCTATGACACCAGACCCCGTCGACCGACTACTTGGTTGTCTCTGATAAGTCGTCCTACTATCAGCAGACTGGACGCATTTTCCCAGTCTTTCAAGCACTTTAAGGACAGGTACTTCAAAGTTGTGGTGAAGGAAGAAGACAAGCCTTATTTCTTGAACGCTGATGGGAGTACAAAATTCCCATTTAGCTGGACGGGTACCCCTTCTCGGTACAAGGATATGGGGACCGATGAGTTATCGACGAGGGATAAGGAGGTGGTGAAGATCTTAATGAAGTTTGTTGATAAGTTGCCCACTAAGGGCTTAGTTAGAGTTTATAATTCGGTGCATCCGATTATAGATATTGAAGGTATTTGTTTGTTACTTAAACTGTGTTAATGATTCTAAGTTGTTTTAATCTGGGGTTTACTGTGTTATTGTAAGGCACATGGTGCAATTAGGGAAGAAGAATTTGGCGCTCTTCCAGTCGTTGAGGAAGGAGATGGCCACTAAGGCTAAGGCAGCTGGGAAAGTTGACGTTCCCAATTTGCAAGAGTCCGTGGTGAAAGTTCATGTACATGGTGGAACGAAGAGGAAAGCCGAGTTGCCGCCTCGCGCCGGCAAGGGGAAGGATGTGAAGAAAGTAAGGGCGGTCTTGCTTGGGGCGTGGTCGGCCAGTGGGGCGGGGTCGGCTGGTGGGGAGAAAGGACCGGAATCTGGCTTAATTGAGTTGCCGGAAATATCCGTGAGAAAGGATATCGCGATCAACCTCCTGGATACCATTATAAACTCAATCGACGATATGGAGGCGGATCATATCGTAAGGACAATGGTGGAATTTGGGAGCAAGGCCGCCGTGTGGGGTCCTTATATCGGCGGGAGGTGAAGGAGGGAGGTCGGGAAAAGGTAGAAGAGTTGTAGGGGAAAGTGGACAAGTTTGAGGAAGAAAGGACTGCATGGAAGAAGGAGAGGGGGGGTTAGGAGGTAGAGAGAAAGAGGTTGGCCACGTGGAGGGTTCGCTGTTTGGATTCTGAGGAAAAATTAAACAAAAGAATAAGGGAGTTGGAGGAAGACTACGACGAACTGAAGGACAAGTATGACGGTGTTGTCGGTGAGCTTGACGACCTGAAGAATTGTATCATACAAGAACACATTAATGGCTTTGAGAAAGGACTACGTCAAGCAGCCTTTTTCCATGAGGAGGTTGATATTACGGATGCCAAGTTTGATGTTAACAAGGATGTGATTGATGGGAGGCTTGTGAAGGAAGATGAGAGCAATGTGGGTGAGGAGGCGGAGGAGAAGGCGGAGGAGAAGGCGGATGAAGAGCTGAAGGAAGCAGGTGATACCGAGGAGGTGGCCCCTAACGCAGCAGAATAGGATCTCGGTTTTTATTAAGTTCAGAATATTATTTGAGCCTATGTTTGCAATATTTGGTACATTACATTACATTGGTACATTCTTGCACTCTTGTTAAATGTGATTATGGTTATGTATGTTAATTGTGTATGATGGGTTTTGATGATTTGTGGTGTATGTATGGCGCGTTTGATTGTATGTTAAGGGTGTTCGACCCAGGCCGTTTATTTGTGGTAAGGATGGGGAACTTAAACGAATTAAGCACAAGTTAAGGGTGTTCAACCCAGGCCACTTACTTGTGGTAAGGGTGGGGAACTTAAACGAATTAAGCATAAGTTAAGGGTGTTCGACCCAGGCCGCTTACTTATGGTAAGGGTGGGGAACTTAAACGAATTAAGCACAAGTTAAGGGTGTTCGACCCAGGCCGCTTACTTGTGGTAAGGGTGGGGAACTTAAACGAATTAAGTATAAGTTAAGGGTGTTCGACCCAGGCCCCTTACTTGTGGTAAGGGTGCGAAACTTAAACGAATTAAGCACAAGTTAAGGGTGTTCGACCCAGGCCGCTTACTTGTGGTAAGGGTGTGGAACTTAAACGAATTAAGCACAAGTTAAGGGTGTTCGACCCAGCCCGCTTACTTGTGGTAAGGGTGGGGAACTTAAACGAATTAAACACAAGTTAAGGGTGTTCGACCCAGGCCGCTTACTTGTGGTAAGGGTGGGAAACTTAAACGAATTAAGCACAAGTTAAGGGTGTTTGACCCAGGCCGCTTACTTGTGGTAAGGGTGGGGAACTTAAACGAATTAAGCACAAGTTAAGGGTGTTCGACCTAGGCCGCTTACTTGTGGTAAGGGTGGGGAACTTAAACGAATTAAGCACAAGTTAAGGGTGTTCGACCCAAGCCGCTTACTTGTGGTAAGGGTGGGGAACTTAAATGAATATGAGAGTAAAAACGTAGGAAAGTTGTATAGTTGAGAACCCTTCGTTTTATATATTGAATATGGGGTGCCTCGTTAAAACCTCCCTGGCCAAAACCCTTCTTAGGGAAAAAAGACCAGGTGAGGAAAAAGAGTACACCCGGGGTTACAAGTGTTCGGCTTTTTGCAGCGTACATTTAACTGAAATAAAGTTTGAGGTGGGATATATTCCAAGTGTTAGGTATTTCTTTCCCGGATAAATGTTCAAGGTGATAAGCTCCTCCTCCTGCGTCTTCACGTATGCGGTATGGGCCGTCCCAATTGGCGGAGAATTTGCCATCCTTCTTTCTTGCACTGCTGGCCATTCTCCATACTAAGTCCCTGATTGCGAACGATCATGGACATAAGTTTGTGTTATACTTTCTGGCAGCTCTTTGTTTGGCAGCTAAATTGCGTATCTAAGCTTTTTCTCTGAGTTCGGGTAGGAGGTCGAGATGCATAGCCATGTTTTGGTGGTTGTGGGTTGGGTCGTATAGTTCTCGGCGCAGGGATGGTTCGCCAATCTCAACCGGTATCATAGCGTCTGCACCGTAAACTAGGCTGAATGGGGATTCATTTGTTGATGATTGAGGGGTGCACCTGTAAGCTCATAGCACTTCTACTAACTCTTTGGGCCATCGGCCTTTGGCGGTATCTAATAGCTTACGTAGCTCCACCAGGATAACTTTATTTGCCGCCTTTGTTTATCGATTGGTTTGTGGATGTTCTACAAAACTTGTGATGTGTTTGATGCCCAGGCCAGTGTAGAACTTGGCTAGCTCCTTATCTATAAATTGTCGGCCATTGTCTGTGATGATGGTGTGTGGGACGCCACATCTGCATATGATATCTTTCCAAACGAATTGCTGAACTTGCTGGGCCGTGATGGTGGTTAGCGGTTTGGCTTCTATCCATTTGGTGAAGTAGTCGACGACTACAAATAGGAATTTCACCTGCCCTTGGCCGGGTGAGAAGGGGCCAAGAATATCCATTCCCCACTTAGCGAATGGCCATGGGGATAGTATGTGGTGTAGTTGTTCCTATTTCTGGTGGATAAGGTTGCCATGTTTCTGACATGGTTTGTACTTTCTGACATAATCCTGGCAGTCTGCTTCTATAGTCGGTCAGAAGTATCCGGCTCTGAGAACTCTGGTAGCCATGGTACGTGCGCCGGAATAATAGCCACAAATGCCTTCGTGTAGCTCTTTAATAATATATTGTGCTTGTTCTTCTGTGACACATTTAAGGAGGGGTTGGCCGTACCCGCGTTTGTAAAGGTCATCGCCTATCATGGTATACCTGGCGGCCTTAGCTAGCCAAGTTTTGTCCGCATCTTGAGGGTGGTTGTCGGTTTTTAGGTACTGGATAAAGGGGGTGGTACAGTTATAGCTTTGGAAGGGGGTGATGTTGTCAGCTGGGGTATGGGCTAGGTTTTGATAGGTATGTGTGATGGAGGGTGTAGATAATGTTTGTTGTAATAGGGTTTGATGGTGGCTTTTTAACTTGGTGCTGGCCAATTTGGAGAGGATGTCGACTCTGATGTTATCGGTCCTTGGGATGTGTTCGATGCGGACTCGTTCGAAGGTGGATTGAATGACTGCACGGACTAGATGGTAATACTGTAGAAGGATGGGGTCTTTAATCTGGAACTCGTCATTTAGGTGCCCTATAGTGAGCTTGGAGTCGGTTTTGCATGTTAGCGTCTTAACACCTACCTTGCGGGCAAGGGAAAGGCCGACGAGGATAGCTTCGTATTCGGCTTGGTTATTTGATGTTTTGAAGGCAAAGTGAAGGGCTTTTTCGATGAGGATGTCGTTAGGGCCCTCTAACACGATGTCAGCGCCGGCACCTTTTGGATTTGAGGAATCATCTACATGAAGTGTCCATTGGTCCTCTGCGGGTGTGTTGGAGGTCGTTGACGAAGTCTAAGAGACACTGGGCTTTAATGGGGCCATGGGGTTCATAGCGAATGTTGAATTCCGACAGCTCGACGGCCCATGATGACATCCGTCCGGCTAGATCTGGTTTTTGCAATATTTTTTGGATTGGGTAGTCGGTTTTGACGGTGATGCTGTGGTTTTGGAAGTATGGGCGTAGACGACGGGCTGCGTGGACCAAGGATAGGGCTAGTTTCTCAACCATTTGATATCTAGTTTCGGGATCTTGCAGCGTTCCACTAACGAAGTAGACAGGATGCTGCGTGCCTTCTATTTCTTGGACGAGCGCGGCGCTGTCGGTGTGGTCGGTGGTCGTGATGTATACAAGGAGGGGTTGGCAAGTGTTCGGCTTGTGGAGGATAGGTGGTGAGGTAAGGGTTATTTTCAGTTTTTGGAAGATCTGTTCACAATCATCAGTCCACGTGAACCGGGTGGATTTCTTTAGTAGTTGAACGATGGGTTGGGTTTGTTCGGCCATTTTGGGTAGGAAACGGGAAATGGCTGTGAGGCGGCCTATGAGGCGTTGGACTTCTTTGATGGTAGTGGGACTGCGCATCTCAATAATGGCCTTGCATTTTTTGGGATTGGCTTCTATGCCGCGTTGGGTCAACATAAACCCAAGAAATTTACCACGGTCGACGCCGAATACACATTTGTCAGGGTTGAGGCGGAGGTTGTATTGGCGTAGCGCGGAGAAGACTACTGAGAGGTCCTCGGCATGCTGATGGTGGCTTGGAGACTTGACAACCATGTTGTCAACATATACTTCGACACATTGTCCCATTAGATGACTGAAAACCTTGTCCATTAGCCATTGCTAGGTCACTCCAGCGTTCTTGAGACCAAAAGGCATAACCTTATAGAAGTAGTTGGCATCGTCCGTGATGAAGGCGGTTTTGTTCATGTCAGATACGGCCATGGGGATTTGGTTGTACCCGGAATATGCATCTAAAAAACTAAGCACCTTATTCCCTACCGCGTCGTCAACAAGTCGATCGATATTGGGTAACGGGTAGGCATCGCGAGGGCAGGCTTTGCTCAGATCCGTGTAGTCTACACACATCCGCCCTTTGCCATTGGCTTTCTTCACCAAGACTACGTTAGAAAGCCAAGTGGTGTACTGAGCTTCTTCTATGAATCCTACGTTCAGTAACTTATCGGCTTCAACCTTAGCTATTAGTCGACACTCTTTGCCAAGTTTACGTTTTTTCTGTGATACGTAGCGGGCTTCTTTGTAGATGGATAGCTTGTGGGATGCCACTAGAGGGTCCACCCCAGGTAGATCAGCGGCTGACCAGGCGAAAAGGTCTGTGTTGCTGGTGAGGATGGGTGTGATGATGGCACGCTCGTCAGAGTTCAAATCGGTGCCTAGGTTGATAGAGTGACCGTTGGGAAGCTCTAGACGGGAGGTCTCCTCAACTGGTTCGAGACGAACATCCCGGCCTACTCTGGGGTCTAGATCTTCGCCTAACAGAGCGATGCCGGAGCCAAGAGGTCGCTCAATGTGGTTGGTTTGTTGAATTGGGAGTTGTGGGCATAGGCTGGCCATTAGCATTCGCGTGCCAAGCGCTGGTCGCAGTGGATGGTGAGGATGTCACCGGAAGGGGAAGGGAACTTCATGGCCAAGTGGGGGGTGGAGACGACAGCACCAAGGGTGTTGAGGGAAGGACGACCCAAGAGGACATTGTAGGATGTTGGAGCGTCGACGATAAAGAAGCGGATTGGGATGGTTTTGCTTTGGGTCCCCTCACGAAAGACGGTGTGGAGGTCGATGTAGCCATGGGTGGATACTTGTTCGCCAGAGAAGCCATAGATCGGCTCGTCATACGGGACCATGGCGGTGTCCAGAAGTTGGAGTTTTTGATAGGTGGCCCAATAGAGGATGTCAACGGAGCTGCCTTGATCGACAAGGACTTTCTTAACGACGTAGTTTTCGATTTCAACAGTGATGACCATGGGGTCATCTTGTTGATGGTCGAGGCCATGAAAGTCGTCATCTGTGAAGATGATGGGAGGCATGCGGCGTCTATGGTGGAAATGGGTGATATGGTTGATGGATTGGATATGGCGGAGGTGTCTCTTTCTAGCAGAAGAAGTGGATCCTCCACTAGCGAAGCCACCAGAGATGGTGTTGATGGTGCCGCGTAAGGGAGGGTCGACTGGGGTGATGTCGGTGCGGGCTGGTTCGGGTTCTTGGTTGGTGGGTTGGGCGGGGCGTCTGTCGTGACGGGATTCATGTGGAGGGCATTTGTCGTGACGGGAGTCATGTGGAGTGCGTATGTGGTCGGATCGAGAGGGATGGTCATCTCTACGGATGAAACGGAGGAAGTGACCAGCACGAACTAGTTCTTCTATTTTATCCTAGAGTGCTTTGCATTCTTCTATAGTGTGGCCATGGTTGTGGTGGTAGCGGCAATATTTGGTCATATCAGTGTGAGGAGGTTTGGTTGTCTTGTGTAGTGGAGGGATTAGATCAGCTTGTAGGGCCTCATCAAGGATGCGGGAGCGGGCTACGGTAAGAGGGGCATATCTGGTGAAGCGAGGTTAGCGGGGCTCGCGTGGGCTGGCATCAAGGCGGTAGTGGTTGCATAGTCATTGCAGGATTTGGTATGGAGGGTTTGCATCTCCTCCATGCGGACATAGTCGGCTGCACGCAATTTGAGTTCGTGCATAGAGGCAGGTGGGTGGAGGTAGACGTTGTTGGCGAAGGGGCCAGGTTGTAGGGTAAGTGCCATGCACTAGAGGATCATCTCCTGGTTGAAGTGTGGGGTGCGAAGAGCTGCCTTATTGAAGCGATCTACGAACGCTCTCAGTGGTTCACCTTGTTCCTGCCTAATGCCCAGGAGGGAGATTGTGGTAGTTTGGTGTGGACGGCTGCCAGCAAAATGGGTGGAGAACATGTGGGAAAGAACGTTGAAGCTGTCGATGGAGTAAGGCGGAAGGGTTGTGAACCATTTCAGGGCGACATGGGTGATGTAGACTTTGAGGTGCTCGTCAGGGTCGGTTTCGCCAGTATAGCGGTTTAGGGTGAAGGGTTCCCACTGGGCAAGAAGAGGGGTGTTGGCGATAAAGTCAGTGAACGGGTGACGACGTCTGGGCTGGTGGGGAGGGAGCAGATGGGGTGGGATGGGATGATTGATCATAGCGGGGAAGGTGGAGGTAAGGTTGTGAGGGGGGATGTGGGTTGTTGGAAGGTATTGCGGGTTGTATGGTGGAACATGTGTGGTGTGTAGGGTGGTGGGTATGTTGTAGGGGATCTGGGTGGTAGGGAGGGTAGCGGCAGGGGTTGGGGCTCCAGTATGCCCTGGTTGACTGGATGGGAAGTGAGTGGGATGGGTGGAAGGAATGGGTGTTTGTTGGGTGGTGGTGAAGGTGTGAGGGGTGGGGTTGTATTCGCTTTCCTCCTCTGTGGGCTGGAAGGCCGGGGACCTTGCAGCTTCAGAGGCTTCCTTGGCCTTTCCCTTTAGGGTGGGATCAGCTTCGATCTTTCGCCTAAGGCGAGAGTTCTCTTGTCGCAGCGCCTCCATCTCATCAGCGCTGCGTTTCTTCATATCTGCCAGTTCTTGTTGCATCTTCGCTTGGCCGTCCAGGATGGCGGCTAGGTCAGGGGTGATGCCAGCAGGTCCTGAGGGACCAGCATCCACCTGCTTGTTTACTCCAGCTTTGCTGCGGGTGGAAACAATCTTCGGAGAAAAACGGGTACTAAAGGTGTTCGTCTCGTGCCCCACGGTGGGCGCCAATTGTTCCTGCAGAGAACAAACAAGATAAGTTAGGCACAAGCGTCACCTTACCCATGTAGTACGCTATCTCCTTAGTTGGCCTCTTCCCGGTTGGTACATGTCGATTTGGACCCAGGAGGGGTTACCTGCAGAAGGGACTCCGAAACTCAAGTGAGTCAAAACTCTCAAAAAGGTCAAATCTGTGATTAATGAATGCATACCTTTAATTATTGGGGTCCACGTGTATTTATAGAGCATTAATTATATTTGGTTATCCCATGGGCTGGGCCTTGGCTTGGGCCCTAGCTTGGGCTTTAAGTGGGCTTGGGCCCTAACCCAAGCCCTTAGGACCTATTGAACACGGGGGCTTCGCTTTTACTAAGTATATTGAGGTAGTCGGCCTAAACCGACTACTTCCCTTGGTGGTTTGTGTTGCTCATATGCTGTCTTAGGCAGGTTGTTCCCCTAGACATGTAGGTTACTGGTTTTGGCCGGGTGGACCAGCCTAGACCGGTTACTTGAATGCTTTGTTATGGTGATCATTTTATCATTATTTTTGTTAAGTTGGCTTGGTGTGGTACACCAGTCCCCCAGCCTTGACCGACATAGGTGTCGGTCAAGGGTGATATGTGTTGATATGCTAGCGGAACCGGCTAGGTGTGATACAATAACATTCACCATATCAAGCAAAGTTCTATTTTTTCTTTCAGCTACACCATTAGATTGAGGACTATAGGGAGGTGTTGTTTCATGAATAATACCATTAGTTTCACAAAAAGCATTCATTTCTAAAGATGTATATTCACCCCCTCTATCAAAACGAAGAATTTTAATTGTTCTTTCTAATTGATTTTCTACCTCAGATTTATATATTTTGAATTTTTCAAAAAATTCATGTTTGTGGTTTATTAAATACACATAACAATATTTGGAGAAATCATCAATAAAAGTAA
>Ga0209589_1012921_pt1 | contig 11112 bp, 11 predicted proteins | sample CowpeawhiteBW_FD_187525 | JGI IMG/M metagenome (GOLD analysis project Ga0209589, IMG submission 187525) | Root nodule microbial communities of legume samples collected from California USA - Cow pea white BW (SPAdes) (version 2) | ecosystem: Host-associated > Plants > Roots > Nodule | place: USA...
AAATTCCAGAATCTGATTTCTGCTTTTGCTTCTAGCAATGATCATCAGTTTTGCATAATTTTATTACACCCGCTCTCCCTCACATCACTCATCACATCCCATTAGGTTTCAAATCACAGCATTACACACCCAATTCAATAATCAGCGAATTCCCTCCTGTATCCCACGATTCCTACACCAATGACAATTTAACGTGTGCCAATTTCAGAAACATCAGGGTCTTTTACAACCTCGAAACTATAGCCATTAATTGCAATCCACACAAAACAACATACAACACAGTTCAATCAAACAGTATCAATACAGCGTACATCGCCTGGCGGCTCAATCCCACCGCCAGGCAGTTCATAGCAGAAACAACATATTTAGGTCAAACTGATGTGCCGCCTGGCGGCACCTTTATACCCGCCAGGCGGTTTCTGGGCGAGAACCCAGAATTTTCGTGAAAACAGCGTCAGACAGAGAGGAAATTCATACATTTACACATGGCAGCACAAAACTAATCGATCACAATTATAAACACACAAAGCAACTCCCCTTACCTGGAATTCGCGCTCCAAATTGAGATTCCCACTCTCCTTGCACACCTTTTCCTTTTGCTAAAAGAACCACTCTAATTCTTCTCTCGCTGGCCTCCTTCACACACCAGAATTGTTCCTTCTCACTCTCAGAGCTATTTGCACCTCTCACAGACTGATTTTCTCCTCTCCTTCTCTCTTCTCTCCCACGCTTAATGTACCCTAATTATTCTCTATTTTACTAAAACGAAATTTATTAAAAGAAATATGGTTAAGGCCATTCAATGGTTATCACCCATAAATTTTCAGCTCCCCCCCCACATTACCTCTCCAGTATCTGCTAGGTTTCCCAATCCTTTCATATTCATGCTCAAAGGAAATTTAGCAAAAAGAAAACTATTTAGTTCTCAACAAGGTTTGAACCCACACTCATGCATACACCAAACCAATGCCAAACCATTCAACCAGCACATGTTTCATGATGACTCCCACAATTTTAAGGATTTATCATCATCCATACGAGTTCAATATATAAGCACACAAAAACACATAATTTAAATAACATCCAAGTGACACACATAGGACTCGAACCCAAGTCCTCACACACAATAAAGTACTCTCAACCACTTGAGCTAGTACTCTTCCATGTCATAGCTCCTCACATTTATTGCTTTAAATGTTCTCACTACCCGTCCTAATTAAATAATTAATTAAATAACTATTTAATTTTCTCGGGTCTTACAACTATGATCTCATTCAAACTCATCGGAGCATTAAAGGGAGGTCTATTATTCAGACAATGCAATGCTCTCATGCATCAACTTATTTTGGAAATTTAGATATATTGGAGTTTGAGTTCAACATAATGATCAACTAGGATAAAAAAATTTAAAACAAATTTTGTAGCACTAGAAAGAAAAATTGGATGCACTATAATAATATAGGGACTACATGAGCAAAATAAAAATGATCAACATAGTAAAATCCTCTAAACGATTACCGTAGGGAAGGAGGCAAATGTCCCCTTAAATGGAAACAATTGATGGACTACCACTTTTTGTAGCCTTAAACCCTTGGCACGCCAACCTTATTTGGCTTTGTGTTCAATTACAGTTGTTTCTCACAACTACATTCCACTAAGGCATACCAAGTATTATTCTCCCCCTTCTTGTAGTCCCAATGTTGATGTTGTACAAGTTACAATGACTAACCCCTGCAAAAATAATGGACAAAGAGAGAATCATGGTGATACCAAAAGCATAGAAATTTAGAACAGTTAAAACTAAATTTCTCTTGTTTTTCTTTTTTATTTAAGGTGTCATTACATAGGTATTTTAAAGAAAGTTAGGAATTTTTGGAGTTAACAAAAATTACTTATTTTGTTAACCAAAATATGTAAAGCGAATTGGAGTTTGAAGAAACAAAACAAAACTTTTCATAACCTGATTTCCTCGTATCTTTAGAATAGTAAATAGAACCTGAAACCTATGAGATCAACGAACTTGATGATGAGCACCTAACCCCTAACCTCAAAGGGAAGTTTCTTCACCTTTCTTCTATTACTTAGATTAGTTTTAAATAAAACCTAGAACTCATGTTTGTGTTTTGTTTTTTGTATGTTTAGTAGTGGCACCTTCCTTTTGAGGTTTTCACCTTTTTAGAAGAATGAAGGGCAAAGAACAAATTAAATGTGTAAGTAATGAAATGGTTGCATTAGCCAAGAAGGGGGGTTCGAATTGGATTTATAAAACTGTTCGAAATCTTAAGATCCCTTTTCTTTGAATCAATCAGACCAAGAATTAAAAAGTAAAAGTTACAGGACAGTACACTTTCAACTGATTAAAATAAAACACAACAGGTTAATTTGTTCTTACACTTATGATTCAACAGATTAAAATATGAAACTCACTCAAACAACATGCTTTTTCATTCATGATGCGTTCCAAACAATATATCCAACTTGATTACACTACCAGGCAACCTAAAAACACATGTACACTTAACAAAGATTAGTTTGCTTGGTTTTATTTAGATTTTACAGATGAACAAGATGAGAGAAATAAGATCACACATTTGTTTTTATATTGGTTCACTCAATCATAGGGCTACATATAGTTTACCTAGACAACCTAAGTATGGTTTTCAACTATTATTAAAAGTTTTACAAAATCACACAAGATTACACTTTTGAATAAATTACACACACCAAGATTTGTGAATCCCATAAAAATCGTATCCCCAACATTGTAAGAATCCCACTTACAAACCTAGAATCACACTAGGAACACTATAAAGGCACTAGAACAACAAAACCTGATGAAAGCTCTCGCTAGCCAACCAAACATGTGTTCTTTATGCTTCAACCAAGCAAAAATGCCTCCAAGAACAACCAAGATCTTCAATATACTACTACAACTGGTGATTCAGAGAGAAAGTATATCATAATTTTTTGCAAAAACTCAAAGTCGTCCCTCATCTCTCTGAAAACCAACTTATATAGCTTGGTCGTAAGTGAACTCAACAAGTTGATTTGTCTGTACAATCTGTTGATTTCACTTGACTTAAGTGAAATTAGTCGATTGAAAAATAATTCAACTTATTGAATACATTCATACTTAAACTATACACAACAAGCCTTTAACCTATTAAAAACCTTTTTGACAGATTGAAAAGGGCACATCAAGACTTAAAATACATCTAACCTATGTCATATAGTCTACAAATATAGTACAACATATAAAAGTCATAATCTCCACTTCATTTCCAGATTTAGCAAACAAGAAACTCGTTCATCAATCCATCTTCATCAATTCTTTATCAACCTCATGTGAACTCATGCCCTTACTTCATCAAATCCATGCACCAAGGTCACTTATGCTAACACAATGGTGAGGATTGTTAGTTTTGAAGCTTCCAAGATACACTTACCGACTGCATGAAAACTATTACAAGAAAGTATCAAGCTAAGAGATGGAAGAACACCTAAGGCTCTTCCAAGACACTTAGCATAATGGCCTTTACACAAAATTATTGAACAAAAGCAATTACAAAGGAAATTAGCAAAAACCAAAACAAACTCTCTTATCCTCTTGTGTTTGCACTCAACAATTTTCTCTCCACGGATGTGCTTGCTCCTTCCTGTGAGATCTCCTCAAGCCAACCTCTTGGTGTTTTTTCACCCTTTTAGCAAGTGTTTCCTTGACTTGTGTATGCAAGTCTTGGATCATTTTTGCTTTGGATTGTCCATCTTGGCAAGTCCATGCTTCATGGGTGGGGAGGGGAAGAAGTGGAGCACACTACTCTATTGTATGCAAACTCTATGTGAGGGAGAAGTTCCTCCCACTCCCTAATGTTTTGGACTATAATGCACCTTAACATTTCTCCCAAAGTCCTATTAACCACCTCGGTTTGACCATCACTTTGGAGTGACAAGTTATAGAAAAGAGAACTTTGGTTCCAAGCTTCCCCCACAATGTCCTCCAAAAGTGTCTTACGAACTTGGTGTCCCTTCACTCACAATGGTTCTAGGAAGGCCATGTAGTCTTACTACTTTCTTAAAGAAGATATTTGCAATGTAAGTTGCATCATCAACTTTGTGGCATGGGATAAAACGGGCCATTTTTTAAAACCTATCCATCATCACAAAGATGGAATCCCTACCCTTTCTTGTCCTTGGGAGCCCTAATACAAAATCCATTGAGATATCAACCCAAGCCATGGAAGGGATGGGTAAGGGAGTGTAAAAATCATTGGGTTGGACTCTAGATTTGGCTTTCATGCATGTTATGCAACTCTTGTAATGCTTATCTACATGCTTCCTCATGTAAGGCCAATAGAAATGTTCTTTTAAGACTTTCAAAGTCTTGTTAGGCATATAATGTCTCATTAATCCTCCCTCATGTGCCTCCCTAATGAGTGATGCCCTTAAACACCCTTGGGGAATGCAAAGTCTTTTACCTTTGAAAAGATATTGATTGAGGAGGTAAAAGTCTTTGTAAGCCCCTTGGTGGCATTCACTAAGAATGGAAGAGAAATCATTATCATTTCTATACAATTCCTTAATATGATCAAAGCTAAGAATTTTTTTTCAAGTATGGAAAGGAGGGAGTGCCTTTTTGAAAGGGCATTCGCCATAATGTTGGCCTTTTCTTGTTTATGCTTGATCACATAGGGGAATTGTTCAAGAAACTCTACCCACCTTGCATGTCTTTTGTTTAACTTGCCTTGTCTTTTCAAAAACTTTAAAGAATCATGATCACTATAGATCACAAATTCCTTGGAAAGGAGGTAGTGTTACCAAGTTTACAAGGTTCTCACAAGAGCATAAAGTTCTTTGTCATAGGTGGAGTAGTTGATGTGACTCCTTTTGAGCTTCTCACTAAAGTAGGCTATGGGGTGCCCTTCTTGGAGAAGCACGGCCTCAATACCCACATTGGAGGCATCATACTCAATTTCAAAAGTCTTAGAAAAGTTAGTAATGGCTAGAAGGGGTGCATTGATCAATTTTTGTTTTAAGGTTCCAAAGGCCTTTGTTTGATCAATTCCCCACTTGAAGTCCATACCTCTTTTAACCAATTCTTTTAAGGGGGCGGCTATTGTGCTAAAGTTAAGCATAAATCTTCTATAAAAACTAGTCAATCCATGAAAAGATCTACGCATGAAAAGATCTACGCTCACTCACATTTTTGGGTGTAGGCCACTCCTTTATGGTCATCACTTTTTCTTGGTCCACATGGACCCCATGTTGATTGATTTTAAACCCTAGGAATATAACATGATCCATTCCAAAGATGCATTTCTCCATGTTGGCAAATAAGGGTTCCTTCCTTAGGGTGTCTAGGACACTTCTTAAATGATGTATATGATTTTCCTTTGACAAGCTATAGATGAGGATGTCATCAAAGTAGACCACAACAAACTTGCCTAAGAACTCTCTAAGCACATGATGCATGAGTCTCATGAAGGTACTAGGTGCATTGGTCAAGCCAAAAGGCATGACTAACTGCTCATACAATCCAAACTTAGTCTGGAAAGAGGTTTTCCATTCATCACCTTCTTTGATTCTTATTTGGTTGTACCCACTCTTCAAGTCTATTTTGGAAAATATGGTTGCACCATGTAACTCATCTAGCAAATCGTATAACCTAGGAATCGAATGCCTATATTTGATGGTTATGTTGTTTATAGCCCTACAATCTATGTAATTCTCCATGTTCCATCCTTTTTAGGGACAATGATCACGAGCATTGCACAAGGACTCATGTTATGTTGCACCCACCCCTTTTCTAAAAACTCCTTTACTTGTTTTTGGATTTCCTTGGCCTCTTCGAGACTAGTCCTATAGGTTGGCCTATTAGGCAAAGATTAGGGATGTTAACGGGGCAGGTATTGGACCACCCCTTTTCCTCCGTACCCTACCCGCTGGATAAATATTTGCCTCGTATTCGCACCCATATTCGTCGGGTATCCGTTATGTGGGTACCTGCCTATTTTTTTCATATCTGCGGGTATTTACAAAATTATTTAAAAAACAAATATTTAATCATAAAATAAAATAAAATAAAATACATTATTTTCATAAATTTTAAATAAAGTTCAAATAAACTCAAGTTCATACAAGTCCAAATAATTATAAAAATAAATATAAAATGACGTTTAATCCAATATAAATTCTTTAATTAGTGTTTTGATCAACACACCCACTTTCTCCAATTGATTCCTGAAAAATAAACAAAATAAACCTCAATTGCCACGTGCCAAGTATTCTTATTTTGCTTCCATCATTTGACAACAAGCATACCATGAATGTCAATGTCTATATTGGGTTTGATGTATATGCCCAATTTCAAAGAAAGGAAAGAGAAGAATGTCAAGCAAGGGGTGTACCTTGAAGACGACAACGTACCAATACTTGAAGCTAGAAAAATGAAGACAAAAGACAAGATGTGCTTAGGTCAGAATGTTTTTTACTAATATATATATATATATATATATATATATATATATATATATATATATATATATATATATGTGTGTGTGTGTGTGTGTGTGTGTGTATAAGGGTATTTTTGTGATATAAAGTTTAGCGGATACGAATATCCACGGGTACGGATACTGTGATACATGTACCCGTCCCGTTAACATGCGGGTATCAAAAATACCCATACCCACGGGTAGCGGGTATCCATTTTTAATATCAGTTCCCTACCCGTTGCGGGTTTTATCCGCGTATACCCACGGGTACGGATTTTTTTGACATCCTTAATAAAGATGAGCCTTGAATGAAATCAATTTGGTGTTCTATGCCTCTTAGGGGGGAAATCCCTTTCAAGGTTCTTGAAAAACATCTTGGTAGTCATTTAAGACTAAAGACAAGTCTTGAGGACCTGTAGAGTGACGCTTTTTGGAAGGAGGGAGAAAACTCACTAGGATAAGCAAGAAAAACTTGTTTTTGGGCAAGCATTACCTTTTGACCCTTAATGAGAGAGATCATACTCTTCTTAGGCCTTTTCCTCTTTTCTTTTCTTCATCATTTGCATTTAGTCCTCATTGACTTCCTTGGGAGAGAGAGGTAAGATTGTAATATTTTTGCCTTAGAAGTTAAAAGAAAATTTGTTGGTATGGCCATCATGGAAAGCTTTTCTATCACATTGTCATGACCTCCCAAGTAAAATATGAGTTGCTTCCATGGGCACTAAGTCACACAAAACCTCATCCTTATAATTTCCAATGGAAAAATTGATAAGGAATTGTTTGTCAACTTTAATTTCTCCTTCCTCACTAAGCCAAGATAGCTTATAAGGCTTGGCATGAGGGATGGTTTTCAAGCCAAGCTTGTCCATAACCTTTGTGATAGCCACATTAACACACAACTCCTAATATCAATTATGAGGGAAAAAATCTTGTTGTTGATTAGGCATCTTGAGTGAAAAATGTTTTCTCCTTGAGATTCTAAATCTTTTCGCATTTGGCCCAACATACGCCTAACCACCACCAATCCTCCTTCATTGGGCTTGATTTCCTCCTCACTTGTAGATGGGGAAGAAGTGTGTGAGGAAGAGCTTTTGGGGGAAGAGGGTGAAGAATGTTCACTTTCAATCTCTCCTTTTGGGTTCAAGATCATGTTCCTTTTTGTTGGGCAATTTGAAGCAATGTGACCATAACCCAAACACTTAAAACATTTGATGGAACTTGCTCTTGACCTTTGAGAAGAGTTTGGATTGTCATGGGGAGGTCTAGACGTATTACTGCTAGGTGGGTGGTCATAGATAGCCTTGAAGGGTGTTTTTTCATCTTTCTTTTCCTTACCCTTCCACGGTTTTAAGTAGTACTCATTGTATGAAGTATTCCTCTTGGCCTCTTGTTTTTTTTTCAATTGACTTTCAACCTTTAAGGCCAACTGCAAAACTCTATCAAGTTGTGTCACAGGTGTTACTATGGGAGGGGAGTAAGGTGAAACCGACTCCTCCTCTTCTTCTTCCTTCACAATTGGATCCAAGTTCATCTTTCCTACAAAAGAAACTCAAAGTCGAGGAAACAAAACACAAGTTAGTGGTAAAATGTGGCAAGATCTGAGACTAGAAGTCTCCCAAGAAGGCACCCCGAGTGTTTAAATCACACTTCGAAGTAAACAAGGCAAGGCTAACACTCAAAGCTCACCCAAGGAGTGAAGAAAACACCTTAAAATTTGTTCAAAAACCTTTTAAAAGCTTCACAAGTGGCTTGGCAACAACACTCAAGAATTTCAAAAAAACAAACTTACTATGACAAAACAAGGAATACCTAAACACAAATAAGAAAAGCACAAAAGGAAGGAAAGTTAAACTCTAAGGAGAAAGTTTAAGACAAAACTTTTAACAAAACTAAAACAAAAAAAAGCACATTTAGAAATGAAATGGAAAATACTTGAACATGCATTCCCTATTCTGAAATCATGCATACACCAAGAAGATCATAACCAAGTTTAAGCATGGAACGAATTAGCCAATATCACCCAATCTTCAAGTATGAAAACTAATAGCATAACACTTAGTGAAAAACACACTTTTAGATCACCAAGGAGCAAGGTTGCTCTTGGGTTTTAGGTAAAGATTGGTGCAAAAATTTTCTTCTTCCACAACTAGTTTCATAAAATGGTGAGAAAGGGTTTTTAAGTGGCTTGGACACTTAGTTCCCCAAATTTTAGGCCAAAATCAATTTCATGGAGCATACATCCATCAAGACATAAAGTGAATGCAATATTCAAATACTTGGAATAACAAGAACAAGAAAACTTCAAGTTAACACATGACATATGACTCAAGCAAACAAGACCAAAGAAAAGAAAGACACTTTTTAACCATGTCAAGAAAATATTGGCATGGTAACACCACCATAGCTCTCGGCCAAAGAGTCAATCAAGCACCAAATATCATGTTCTCACTTCACCAGGCAACATACATCAAGAGATGGAGTTTTTAGATACTTTAACCTTAAGTGAAGTGGAAAAATATGTGCACACCATCTTGAACACCACAAGGCCAAGAGTCCACCAAGAACAAGGAAACACAAAACATTAATGGTTAGCATATAAAAACACCATATTCAAGACAACCAAAGCTTTAGATACCAAATGATTAAGGATTATCTTGTTTCCTTTTAGATTTAGGAATATGGTGAAGAGTTATTTAAGAAAACTCAAGTAAGATTCCCACTGGACATTAAGATAGCAAGTTATCTAGATGTGAAGGTTCACTTCCAAGAGTTCTAAAGGAAGAATGAGATGGATTGAGTTACAAATCAAAACAAGGATGATAACATAAAACGTAAATGGAATAGAAATAAAGAAGAACAAAAGCAAAATGGAAGAGATAGATAATGATGACAATGGAAGTGAGGCATGTAAGACCCGAAGAATTTAATTAATTAAATAAATAATTAATTAATAAATACGGGAGGGGTAATAATTATGACATTAAATTATGGTTGGTATGATGTGGAAAAGTGCTAACTCATGTGGTTGAGAGCACTTTGATTGTGCGAGAGGACTTGGGTTCGAGTCCTATGTATGCTAACTTTTGATGTTATGGTTTTATTATTTAAATCTATGAAAACATGTTCTTGTATATTATGATAATTGAATTGTGATTCCTAGCAAGAAATATGAATTGGTTAAGTGGTTTGATATAGACTTGGTGATTACATGGTTGTGGGTTCGAGCCTTGGAGAACTTACATTAAACTTTATATTTTTGGCATTTTTGGTTTTGACGTGAATATGGAAAGGTGGGAAGGAAACCTAAGTGAGTGGGCAGCCAAAGGAGGCTGGAAGGGCAGCCATAGGGAGGGATTGAATGGCACATTATGTCTTATTCAATGCCATTTTCGTTTTGGTAATTAATCACTTAGTTTAGGCACACTTTAAAAAGGAAAATTAGGTTAAGGGCTAAGGTTTGACAAGCTGGGAAACTATACCTAAAGAGAGAGCGAAAATCTGAGAGAGTGTGAGAGGTTAGGGTGTGATTTTGCGTTGCTGAATAGTGAGGAAGCAAGGAAGGTGGGTGATCAAGGGGGAATCTTACAAATTGTCAAGCTTAAGCGAAGGAGAACCAGGTTAGGGGAGCTGAACCACGTCTTATATTGTTTATTGCATAATTATATGATTGAAAGTATGTGTGTTTTGCTGAATCTATATTATTGGATTGAAAATGCTGAGTTCTGGAAATTTTCCAGAAACTGCCTGGCGGGCTGTTCATAGCCGCCAGGCGGCGCATGCAGCGAACGCCTATTCTGGGTTCCTAAGAAGGAACCGCCTGGCGGTACATACCCGACCGCCAGGCGACACATGTTGATTTCACCAATTTTTGGAATTTTATTATGAATTGTCTGGCGGTGATGATCAACCGCAAGGCGACGCGAGTTAGTGTTAGCGATTTTGGTATATTCTGGGTTCAGGGGTGAGTATGACTGGATAAAAAGTTAGAGGTAAATGTTAGGGGGTGATCTGGCATGTGTTTTATTGAATTGTAGCGTAATTGAAGTCGTAAATTGATGGAACAGCGTACAAGAACTCTAGGGTTGAATGTTGGGATTCCATTAGTTATGATTCGAAATTGGATACTGGTAGATTATAGTGGGATTAATCGATCATTATATTTGAGTCTGAATTGTCTTGATTGTGTTGGAATATGAGCGGGGACTGATGAGGAGTCGCATAGAAGGAAGAATGGTGAAGTCAGAGGCGTTGGGAAGAATCTGGAAATACCCAGATGGTATGCACCGCCTGACGGCATGGGGTTTGCCGCCAGGCGTCGACGCAAACATTATAACCAGGTTTGATGAAACCAATGTTGAAGAGTTGGGGGTTTGTTCTGGAAGGAATTGGTTTAGTATGGTGGAATTAGGGTTGGGAAATCCATGGGTCATGATTTGTTTTTCTACCTTGATTGTGGGCACGTATGTTGGGTAGGTTTTATGAATTAACGAGCTCAAGAAAGCCTTGAGATGTTGAACTAATTTTTCTGATATGGGTATTAGTAATTTGGTTTGCTTGGGTTCATGATACTGCTTGAAATAAAGTCTTAGAATAGGGACAGTTGGAATTGGGAACATATTTG
>Ga0209589_1012925_pt1 | contig 11110 bp, 14 predicted proteins | sample CowpeawhiteBW_FD_187525 | JGI IMG/M metagenome (GOLD analysis project Ga0209589, IMG submission 187525) | Root nodule microbial communities of legume samples collected from California USA - Cow pea white BW (SPAdes) (version 2) | ecosystem: Host-associated > Plants > Roots > Nodule | place: USA...
CTGCTCGGCCGGCCAGCGGCCGTGCCGCGGAAAGCGGCGGGGCCCTGCGTTTGCTCCCTTCGTCTATCGGTCAGGACGCCACCCTTTCACGGTGGAGAGAGCGGTTCGATTCCGCTAGGGAGCGCCAGCAAAATCAATCACTTAGCTACTCGCCCGCTGGCCATGTCCAACAAATGGCCAATATCTAGCGCAGCTTCGCCACGACCTGACCCGCGATCGCCTGACGCTCCATCAGTATCACCCGCACCATACCGCCCGGGCTCTGGTCCGATTTGCCAAATTCGAGCGCGTGGATGTAGTCCGCGCCGTTGCTGATGTAGATCACATCCCCGACCTTGGCCGTGGCGATCACGGCCGCGATTCGGGCCATTGTCGCCGCGCCGTCCTTGTCATCGGGCGGGTCGCCGCTGGTCGGGACACCGTTGACCGCCGCGACCCACGCGCCGCGGGCGTTACCCGACGCTACCGGCGTCCTCTCGATGATCCGCCGGGCAATCTCCAGCGCCAGACCGCGGAACGCCTCGTCCATGTCGACTTTGACCTTTGACACCCATTTGGCAATTTCCAGCTTGAACGTCATTGATCAATTTCCTCGCATATGCCCGTACCTGCTGCGGGTTGAGCCCGGCCATGCCGCAAACCGCGTCAAAGTCCGGACCACCCTCCAGCCAGGCCCGCGCCTCGGCCTTGTCCGCCGCCTTCTGCCGCAGCTCTGCCCGGCGCGTGGTGCTGTGACGGGGCTCTATGGGCGCAACCTTCATGGTCGCGTCCTCAAGGGCCTGCGTGATCACGGCGCACCACAGACCTTCGTCGCGCATGGCACCTACTCCGCCGCGGTCCAGTCGAGCATGGCCAGTGCGCCCTTTGCGTCGATCCCGGCTTCCTTGGCGGCCGCCAGGCCAGCAACGAGCATCTGGAACGAACGGGCGGCCGCGCCAGTGTCGAACGCCTGCGTCCCGGTCAGGGCGTCGAGTGTGACGGTGCCGCCCAGCTTCTCCGACGCTTCCTCGGCGATCAGGTCCGAGACGGGCTGCAACGTGAACTGCACCAGATGGCGCTGCGCTTCGCGCACAAGCTGACCAGTGGTGGCCGGGTCGAACAGCGCTGGCAAAACGCCATACGCGGCCAGGACCGAACTGCGCGCGCTGGCAAGCGTCTCGATCGGAACGGCGCCCTGAAGGTTTGGCGTAAGGTCGGAAGGTTTCCAGTCCTGCTGCGGCGCCGGGCCGCCGGCCGCCTGCACAACCACGCTCTCGCGGAGGAGGACGCGACCACGCTGGCCACGGAAGCTGCTTGCCATGTTGCTGTTGTCGACGTCGGGGCTCTCCGGCATCGGGACCACCTGACTGCCGAACGGCATGTCCTGATACGCCTCGCTCAGCGCCGTCTCGACCGAATGCAGCATGCCGGCGGAAAGCGAAGCGGTCCGGAGCGGCGAAACGCCCAGCCAGGGCGCTGCGGCGTCGACATTGATCCGAACGTGCAGCACCTCGCCAGCAAGCGCCGTCATGCTGCGACCGCCGCCAGCCTCGGGAATGGTCAGCCGGTACGCGACCGGCTTGCTGTTACGGGTCCGGGTGTCCCAGTCGCTCGCCGGCACCAATTCGTCACCGTCAATCAACGCAACGAATTCGCCACGAAGCGCCAGGCTACGCCCGATCAGAGCGAGTGTGCACGGGTCGAACAGATCGGTCCCCGCGGGCTTGGCCAGGGCAAGCGAATTTTGCCAAAGGGCCACGCAACTGGAAACGGTGCCGGTCAGTTCTCCAAGGCCGGTCCTGCCGGAAATGTAGGCCTCGCGCATCCGCATGACCTCGGCAGTGAAGCCCGATCCGGCGCTGCGTTGCTCAACGTGCGGCGCCGAGCGGCGGAAATAATCCAGAAACCCCATCACACTCTCCGATAATTGCGCAGCAGGTCCGCAGCGCCGCTGTTTTGAATCGCCGCAGCCATCCAGCTTTCAGAGCGCGTACGCTGAATGGAAATCGAACCGGCTGATGCGCTCCGATCGCGCGCCGGGAGTGCCGGGTTTCACGGCCATGTAGGCAGAAAGGCGTTGCGCAGCTTCCGCGACGATCGCGGGCAGCGTCATTCCATCGCCGACGCTGGCGGTGAATTTGTAGGGACCGCACCCCGGCAAGCAGTAGCCACCCAGCGGCGAGGCGTCGGGAGCGTTGGCCGTAATGTCCGACCATGCTCCATCCGACCAAATTTCGATCTTGGAAATCACCGCCGGAGCCAACGGCGGATGCCATTCGCCTGGTCCCTCAACGGTCCAGATCACGGCGCGCGGCGTGAAGCGATAAGCGATGTAGGATTCGAGCCGCTGCCACACCGCGGCAGAAACTGCCGGCGAAGTCGTCGGATAGGACGCAGGTACGCCCTCGACCTGATCAATCGTCGTGCTCATCGGTACCTCAAAATGGTTTGTGGGCGCGGCACAGCGAGGCCGGAGTCGGTCACTTGCCAATTGCGCGCCTCAACTTGCGCTTCGTCGTAGGCCGGCCGCGTCACGATCGAGAGTTCGAACAGGATGGCTTGCAGGATCGTGCGTAAGATTGCGTTGAAGGCGCCCTTGGAAGGGTTGTAACCCTCGTTTTCGATCAGTTCGGCTTCGCCCGCCGGCACAGCACGTTCGGGCGGAATGCGGAAGCCAGGCGAAAGGCCGACGCTCAGACCAGCTTCGATTAGGCGGAGCAAGTCCTGCACCCACGTAATGCTCACGACCTCGGGAGTCAGAATGGCCTCAAAAAGCAATTCTGTATCCGTATCGGTGAGCGTCAACGTCTTGTTTGCCCGGTCATAGGAATGGCCAGCGAGCAGATGAATCGGCGAGTCGTCGACGTGCTCAAGGCTGTACGTGAATGCGCCGGGCGCGAAGCGCTCTTTCTTCGGCCGTCCGGTCTTGCCGCCGTCCGAGAGCACCGCCCATTTGTTGTACGGGAAGCGGCCGGCGAGCTTCCGTGCGCCGTTTTGCGACGCACGGAGTTCGAGGCTGCCAAGATCAGCAGCGTGCAGCATCTTACGCCAACTGCAAGCCGGTGAGGATCTGCAACTGCTGTGAACGAGCAGCCGAGACGTCCATGGTCGCCAGCGCGGTGAGACGCAGACCGCCCGACGCAGCGTCCGAGTACGGATCGCGGATCAGGTCGATACCGCCCCACAGACCGACGAAGAAAGGCGGAACGCCGCCGGCCGACGCAGTGAGCAGCGCTTTGGTCGCCAGCGGCGTACCAGTCGGCGCGGCCAGTGCGTTGGACGACATCACGATGTTGTCCGCACCGACGCCGATCGCGAAACGATAGTATTCGGAGGTCGCCGTGTTGGTCAGCAGTTCGTTGTCCATAAAGTCGTAGACTTCCGGACGGATCAGAACTTTCACGCCGCTGTTGAAGCTCTGATTTGTAGTCGACTGCGCCGGAATTGCATTCGCGACCAGGAAATTGACGATCGCGGTGCGGAACGCAGACCACTTCACGGATGCGTTGACCGCCGTCGAAGTGATGCTGTAGCTGCCCACAAGCAGACCGGCCGGCTCACCGCTCGCGCCAGCGCCGAGAAACACAGCCTTGTCCATGGCCTGCGCCATGCACCCGTTCATGTCACGGCGAACAGCCTGTTCGAGACCATCGCCGGACTGCTTCAGCGTCTTGCGAGTGATCTTCATCTGAATGCCGAGCGTGTTGTTCGGCGCGATCGTGCGGCTTGCGGTCGTGTACTGCGTCGGTCCACCAACCGAGCCGGTCTCCGAAGTCTGCCAGGCTGCGGAAACAGCACTGGAAACGATCGGATATTCGTTCGTGCCCTGCGCAATCGAAACGAGCTGACCGCCCATGATCGAGGCGACCGACTGGGGAAACAGCCGATCGATGATCGGCGCGGTCATTTTCGGCGAAGGCGTACCGCTCGCGACGGTCTCGCCGGCACGTTTTTCCAGCGACAGCGCCTCATACGGAATCGGAACGCCGCGATAGCCGCCCTTGCTGCGCAGTTCCTGCACGATTTCGGCAGTCGGACCGGTGATCACATGGCCTTCATCGAGATGAAGCGCGACTTGGCGCATCTCGAATTTGTCGACCAGCGCCGAATATTCGCGATCGGAGCGCGTCTCCAGATCGTCCTTGGCTTCGCGCCGCTCGGTGTCTTCGGCGATCAGCGCGGCGCGGTAGCGCGTTTCGTTCGAACGATATTCCGAGTCCATCGTCTCCATGCTGCGGGTTTCATCCTCGGTCAAATCGGTTTTGCCGACGAGACCGGCCAGAGCCTGACGGATTTCCGACTGGCGGCGCTGGATTTTCACACTGGTAAGCATTGCAGTTCCTTTTGTTTGAGGAGGTCGCGCCACGCTTGGCGCTTTGGATCGAGTGGCGCGATGCCCACTTCGATTGCGGTGACGCGGGCATGGCAGCGCCCGCATAAAGTCTTGAGATTTTCGAGGTCGTAGGCGAGTTCAGGGTGATGCTTCACGCGCCTGATGTGATGCACTTCGAGGCGACCACGCGCGCCACACTCGACACATTTCCAGCCGTCACGGCGCTTCGCTTGCAACCGGACCACTGCCCATCGCGGGTCTTTGTAAATCGACGATGGCGCGCGGTTCACACCCACTGCGGCGCCCTCGCTTTGCGAACGGGAGCGGCGAGCATTCGCGCGCCCTGAGCGACGGCCAGAACGCTGGCGGATGCCGCGTCGATACGTCCAAGCGAACGCGCCTTGGCCAATTTGATGTTGTTCGCCGGATCGCGCAGGCAAACCGCATCGGCAAATGCCGAGCGCAGCAATAGCGACGGTGCGGCCTTCACCAGCCCGTCAAAGCACGCGCGGCGAAAGCGGTCGCAATCTTCGTTACCATCCTTGAAGCCGAACCCGCGCCACACGAGCGGCACGCGCACGCCGGCAGCGTCGATTGCCTGCCCAAGCTCCGCTTGCTTGTATCGATCCATGACCAGGGCGGCGATCGTCTCGCCCTCGACGTGGCGCATGACTTCCGAAAGCCACGGCGCGACCGGAACGGTTGCGTTGCCGAGCGTCGACAGTTCGCCCCGGCCGGACATTTGCGCGTATCGATCGCCAACGCCGTCACGCTGGCCACGATCAAGCAAGCTTGGCTGCGACGGAAACCAGCCGAGCGCTTCCAACCGGCCGGTTTCTGGCCAGTAGAACGCCGCTGCGGTCATCGAGGCGGAGCCGCCAAGGTCGATTCCGATAACGACCGGACCTTGCCGCGCAGGCAGTTCGGCGACTTCGCACGACAGCCATTCGTCGACCGTCAGCAATAGGTCGCGCGTCTCGCCCGAAATTCGTTCGTTGCGGTTGTACAGGCGGAACGTCGTAAGGCTCGATCCGCCGCGAGCGATCGCGCGGCGTGCCTGCGCCTGTAACCACTCGATGCTCGATCCGATCCCGTGCGCCGCGCCCGGGTTGGCGACCAGCAGCGATTCCAGATCGTCCGCGGGCAGGCCCGGCGCCGGCCGGTGTTCTTGGCGATAGACGCCTTCCTGTTCCTCATCCAGCCATTTGGAGAACGGGTGCGCGTCGTCGGGCGCGGACGTGGAAATGATCAGGGCGCGACCGCCACGCTTGCCACTGCCGGACAGCAGCGCGTGCTCCAGTTCGTCGCCTTTGCCGGCCGCCCAATGGCCACGCTCGTCCAAGATCGAGAGCGTCGGGGCGCCACCGAGCGCCGATTTGCCATCAGCCGCGAGGCAGCGCAGCAGGTGCGTCCCGTTCGCGTCCTCGTACTCGATTTCCAGCCGCGGCGCGCGGCGGAACGTCAACCGCTTTTGCGTGTCTTCGGGCAGATAGCGGGCATAGCCGGCGACGAAATTCCATACGAGCCGCGCCTGGTCGCGCGTGCGGGCGCCGACGGGGATTTCCCGGTTCGGCTGCGTGTCGCCGATCTCGCCGAGCAATTCGCCAAGGGCAAGGCCAGCCGAAAGCGCCGTTTTCGCGTTGCCGCGGCCGATCGAGAGCGCAGCCACCGAAATTCCCGGCGCGAGCGCCCCGGTGACGAATTCTTTCTGGAACGGAGCCAGGCGCAGCGCTTTTCCAGCCGCCGGACCTTCGGGGATTTTTAACTTTTGGAGGAAGCGGATGGCCTTTTTCGCGTTCACCGGGGCCACCCGATCTCGGGCGAGAGAACGAAGAAGCCCGCTCCGCGTAACCCCTCCCCAAACCGGCGCTTGCGGGTCCCATACCTCATGCGCGCGCCTGCAGCACCCAGGCCGCGCTCGCGGGATCGCGCTGCACGTTGACGATTGAATAGCTCACACCGCCAAGCTTGAACTGATCGGCAGTCGTGGGTGTGATGTCGAGGGATGAGCACAGCACGAACGCCTTGCGATCGTTGATCTGCACCGCACTGTCTACGTGGTCGAGCTGGGTGTAATTGTCGATCCAGCCGCTGCATGCGTGGTCGACGGGCGTTAGGGTCGGATCCCATTCAGGGCCGCTGACCTCCATGCGCGTGACCACGCACGACTGCGGGATATCGAACGCGCTCAACGCTTCGGTCAGGGTGTCGGCAAGCTCAGAGTCTAGAATGCTCAACGGTACTCACGCAAAAATCCCGGCGGGGCTTTTCAGGGCATCCCGCCGGGCAACGATCGTGCTTCGATCAGTGGCTATAATGCCACAAAACTACCGAATGTCAATCACCCTTCGATGTCGGTCGAATAGTGTCAGCCGACGGAAACGGCAGCACGACCGCTGATGGCGGCGGCTCGGGCTCAGGGTCGGGCTGCAAATGCTTCGTCGCCAGTCCAGCAATGTGCCTACGCAGGACACGTGCATAGAGGCCACCGAGTTCATCGCTCACCGGCTTTCCGTCCATGAGCGCCTGCGCCACGTCGTCCGGATTTCCACCCACGAGGTACGGTCCACGGTCATCCATTTGCGCTGTCCACTCCAAATTGATCTTGACACGTAACTTACACCGGCAATTGAACACGTTTTCCAGTGCAGATCAAGCGAATAATTCTCTAAGTCTTTGATTATGTTGACAGTTTACATACCGTCACACCGTCACGTCACCGTCACATCGCGTCACATGTGACGGTCCCTGCCCGTCCGTCACGTCACACCACCCTATAGGGTGTGACGGACGTGACGCGGACTAGCGAATTGGAATTGGTGGAGGCACTGGACATGGAGAAAGAATTGCGGGCGCCGCTCGCGTGGTGATTGGGATGACGTTCGAACTGGTCAACCGCACCATGCCATTATCCTCCTGAATGCGCTGCGTCTTGATCAGAGAACCCTTCAAACGCCTGAACGGTTCTCGCGGGTTCGGCGCATCACGATCCAGCACGCCACGCCTGAACAGCTCCTCTTTCCATGTGTGGACCGCCACCGCGCCTTTCTGGCCGTGCTCCTTGATGGCCGCCCTGAGCGTGTCCAAAGCGTTCACCTGGTTGTCGCTCAGCCGTGACGCCGCTTCCGGTGGCGCCTGGACGGCCGCGGCGGAGACAATAAACGCGACCAGGGCGTCGCCGTCCTCGTCCTCGCCGATCACTACTTCCTCGCCCATGAACGATGTCAGCACGCCTTCGGCCTGATCGTTCGCCTTCGTGATGGTTGCGATCTTAATCTTGTCGCCGGAGATCTGCACGCCAAGATCGATGTGACCGGTCTTGGCACTGCTGCCGCGCTCGCCCTTAGTTTCGTCCTTGCCGGTGTGCCCGATCGTCGCCAAGTGGATCGGCTGGCCTAGCAGGTCGTGTATGCGCTTCAAGTTCGCGGCAACCAGATTGACGTGCTGCGCCTTGTCCTCGTCACCGCCGCCGGCTGCAACCGCCTTGGCGTAGGTGTCGAATATCGCCAGCCCGACAGGAACGCCAAACCGTTCCTGTGCTGCCTTGATCGTCGCGATCACGATCTGCACGCTGGCCTCGTCCGTTAAATCGACGATCTGGTCGACCACCGCAATCGGCAGACCAGTGTGACCATCCCGCTTGGCATACGCGGCCAGGCGTCGCCGTTGTAGCCCGGCGCGCTCCAGCGCAAAGTAAACCGTGCCGAACTTGCGTTTCGTCTTGAAGCCGCGCCAGTCCCGACCAGCGGCGCCCTGTACCGCAATGTCGGTCAGGAGCGACGACTTCAACCCGCCCGCCGGACCATACCAAGACGAATCCTCATCGAGCGCGAGCACACCCTTGATAAGCCACGGCTTGGCTGGCTCGTTCGTACATTCATCGAAAACCTTCAACGGCAGTGCGGTCACTTACGAATTCCCTTCCCGAAACGCTTCATTCCCAAGGTGGGTTTGAGTTTTGGCTTCACGCCGAGTCCGAGTTGAGCGCGCTCGGCTTCTCTGTATCGCTGGTACAGCCGCTGATACTTCTGGCAAAAATAGACAACGTTTTGCGCGCTGGTGTTGAACAGGCTTTTCAGTTCCGGATTGCAGTAGATCAGCCACATCAATTCGCTGCGTTCTTCCGCCGTCCACGTGTCCGCCGTTGGCCAGCCATTTTCCCACGCGTGCTTGAGCTGAACGAGCGCACCGATGAGTGTTTCTTTTTGTGCCGAACGCTGCGGCTCTGTTGCGGCGATATCAGCATCGGCAGCGTTGAGGAACGCGCGAGCAACGTCCATGTGCTTGGCCGCATATAGCTCGTCACGCTCGTTGAGATCGTCGAGTCGCTCTTGCAGTTCGGCCGGCGGTTTCCAGCCCACGCGGTGCGCATCGCGTAGCGCATCCATTCGCTCCCGGATCTCGGTTAAATCGTCGATCCAAAGGCAGTATTTGACATGGAGAAAGCTGACGATTTCGTCAGTAACCGGCACCCACTCGGTGGGTGGTGCTTGATGGATACTCATTACTAGGACTCCAAAAAGTCGATGGAGCCCGACGATTTCACTTTACGACAACGATCGAAGTATGCTAGTCACATGCTTGCCAAGCCACCACCGCATACAACGATCCGCCGCCCGATGTGCCACCGTCGGGCGGTTTTCGTTACGGGATCTGTGCCGCGATCGCTTCGAGCGCGATCAGCGCGAACCGCAACTCTTTAAGCGGTTCATCGGCTCGCGCGTCAGCGATCTCCCTGACGATGACCGTATCGAGCTTTTTGCGGGCTCGCTTCGCCCGCACAATGGCCTCGCGCAGCGCTTCTGCATCGGTCATGCCGCGACTCCCTGGCTGGCGGCTTCACGGGCGCGCAGCCATTCGTTGTTGGCTTCCTCGCTGATGCGGACAATGCGGCCCACGTTGTAGGTCCGCGGAGCTTGGCCCTGCGCGCGGAGCTTGTAGAAGAACGCCCGGCAGAAGCCGTGCAGTTGGCACCACTCATCAATCGAAAACGATCGCATAGCGACCTCCGTTTGCGGGCGCAGTTCGCCCGTTGCGATTCTGGGAAGGTCAGCCCTGCGCCGGTCTATCGTTGAACGAGCTGCACAATCTTCAAAAACACGCGCGACGAGCGGTGGGGTTGGCGCAGCAAGGCACTGACAATCTATGTTTATATATCGGTGCTAAGTGCTTGTCAATACAGGAGAATTTGTCAACATGATTTTGAACTAACAGCACTATCCGTTTGGTTCAATTTCAAGTTTACACGCTAGATGTTGTGAAGCGCGGAGCACCAGCGCGGATCGCATCGGCGACGTAGCTCGGTGCGAGATGGCCGTAGTGCTTTTCGACCATGCGCGTTGTGCTGTGTCCGAGATTCTTCGCGACGACCATCAGTGGCACGCCGGCCATAATGCAATGACTTGCCCACGTGTGGCGCAGCGCGTGAAAATTGGTCGGGGCAATCTTCGCCGCCTTGCTCGCCTCGGCGATCGGATCTTTTTGCCAGGACGACTGCCACGCATCGCCGCTTTCCCTCACGAACATCGTTTCGCCGGCCACCCTGCCCTTCGTGATCTCGCGGAAAAACTCGACACCATCGCTCGTCAAGACGATGTCGCGCGGTTTGTCGGATTTCGACTGACGAATGGCAATGGTGCCGCTGTCCACGTTGAAATCTGCAACGGTGAGTGCGCACAGCTCGCTGTACCGCGCGCCGGTTTCCAACGCACCGCGAACCAGACGTCGGAAATCGGCCGCGCATGCGTCCAATAGACTCTTGGCTTCCTTGATGCTCAGATATCGGATGCGCGCCGCATCGACCCCCTTGAACGGCTTTACCCGGCGCCATGCTGCATCGGACGGGATGGCCTTCGGGTGGTCGTGTGCGCACAGATTGAGCGCGGCCTTTAGGATCGTCAGAATCCTGTTTGCCGACGACTGCCGCCGCCGTTGGTTCTCCGGATCGTCGGTCGACTTAAATTGCTGTTTCTCGCCCTTTTTCGTTCGGATGCGAGCGGGAGCCTTGGCCAATTTCGAGAGCCACGAGCGCACCTGTTCGGGCGTCAGTGTATTGATCTCGACGGCCCCCAGCGTCGGCAGAATGAACGCGTCGGCCGCATAGCGCGCCTCCCGCCCTGATCGGCTGCGCTTCGATTCAAGGTACGTAAGATAGCTTTCAATGGCGTCCTTGACGGTGAGCGGCTTTCTCTTTCCCGCCACCGCGTGCGCACGGTCGACCATTCGGGACCGCGCCAGCGTTTGCGCTTGGGCGAATGACAGGATGGCCACGCCGTCCGGATCGCTGAAATCGTCCGCGGTGGCGATCGCCTCGACCTCGTATTTCTGCTCGCCGATGTAGTGCCGCGCCAGCCACTTGCCGGCGCCGCTCAGCGGCTTGCGATAGCCAAGGTGCAGTCCAGGCTCCAACCCGCGCCAGTACGGCTTGCCGCGCGCCTTGAGGCGGCCACGCGCCGTTCTCGTGTCCAATATCGCGTCTCGAATTGTGCGCGCCATGCATCTGTTCTCCGGTGGAGAGCGGGACCGTGTCCAACAGATGTCCAATATATGTGGGTAAACGTCAATAGATCGCCATGCGCGCAAGTAGGCTATTCTATTGGAGAAAATCAGCTATTCGGAACACCAGTAGACGCCCATGGATGCCGTACCATTTCTTTCACGGTGGAGAGAGCGTTCGATTCCGCTAGGGAGCGCCAAATCTGCCGCCGCTCCTCATCGCCGAAACACCTGAGTTGGAAAGCTGCTTCGAGTAGGCACGAACCTCGCCTGCGACTGTTCGACCTCTGCGATCACGCGGTG
>Ga0209589_1012926_pt1 | contig 11109 bp, 1 predicted proteins | sample CowpeawhiteBW_FD_187525 | JGI IMG/M metagenome (GOLD analysis project Ga0209589, IMG submission 187525) | Root nodule microbial communities of legume samples collected from California USA - Cow pea white BW (SPAdes) (version 2) | ecosystem: Host-associated > Plants > Roots > Nodule | place: USA...
TATTTACGTTTGCAATTGCTCAAGTCTTTCTTACCATGCTTTGTCACTTGAAGTTTGGTTTGTTCTTCTTCTTCGCAGGATTTGTGGTTATCATGACCATCTTCATTGCATTACTTTTACCCGAAACCAAGAACGTTCCCATTGAAGAAATGAATCTACTCTGGACTTCACATTGGTTTTGGAATAAAATTGTTCCCAAGGATGTTGATTCTAACTCTAAGAACAATAAGTCTGTTGTATAAATCCAATTGTAGTCAAGTATTGGTTATGATTAAAAAAAATCATAATTTGGAGAAGGTGTAATCTTTTCAAAATTATGCAATAAAAATAAATGAGTTCTTTTCATTCTTGTTGTTCTATCTTATTTTAAGTAACAAATTTTATGCCGAAGGTAAATTCCTTAATTCATCAAGTAAAAAGAATTATTGTAGGTTGTCTTTTAGATTTTTGAAATATTACATTATGAATAGTTAACCATTATGAATACTCATGAATTGTAATGATATACAAAATATTAAAAATAATATAAATATTTTTTTAATTTAATTATTTTAAATAACATTATTTTGTAAATGTCATTATTAAGTATTTCACGTTGATTTTCACCCACAAAAACTACCAATTGTTAATGCTCTTTCTGAAAAATCATACTTTATAGTATGTCTGTTAGCATATTCAATATGTTTTCTTATCTGTTCAATATTTTGAAAACGATTGATTGGAAGTTAATTTAGCTGATTAAATAAAAACAATTGATTGAAAGTTAATTTAGCTGATTAAATATGTTAATAACAAAACTATAGTAGCTAACCAATCATAAAAAAATAATGAACAATTTTACGTCATATTCAATGTACTTATTTTATAGCTACAGGTCCTACTGCAGAGGAATCCACAGTAGCAAGCTCCTCAACAACCAATCAGGTTCCATAGATGGCAAATCGTTAATGCAATTCTCTGCAAATAGCTTACGGTTCCACATGAGGACCTCTTTTTCATAAGAATTTTTCTTACCATAGAACCCACATGTTGCCATCACAAAATTTCTTCTATCCTTTTCTATACTTCTTCATCCCATGATAGAGGAATGAAAGTAATGCAGCCCCCCAAGCATAACCATTTACATCGTTCAATTCCTTAATGAATTGAACATATGTAGGGTGACATAAATGTCCATCTCCTGATGGTACTATTATACAATTGATAATGAATAACAGTACAACATAAATCTTATGGTTCTGGGGCCCTTGTCCACATGCAATTCTTTTCAATTCACCAAGACTAAGGGTCTTTGCATTGGACTCAAATATAGAAAACGCATCCTCATCACGACTAAAAGCTGGAATGATAGGTTTTCCATCAATGGGTAACCCAGTTAAAAAAAGAACATCCTCAAGCATGATGTTCATGCAGATGTCATTGACTAAGAAAAAAAAGTCTAGGCATTCGACTTTAATTTGATACTTTTCTAATAAAATTTGACACAAACAAGTTGGAAGAGGGTTGCCTTTACGCACTACCATCAATAAGCGGAAAAGACAACTAACTGGACCATTTGAGGATATGCTTTCAGTAATGAAAGCCTTCATTCCATTATCCAATTCGTCATATAACTCTTTTAATGTGTCCAACTTGCCACAACCCTTAAATGCCATTCCTACATTTATTCAGTTCATAAACATATACAAGAGCAATTAATGAAAAAATATGAGCAGATAAAAGAATTAATCGAAGTTGGCAGAAAAAAATATATGTACACAAAAGTTTAATGAATCAGAGACAGTATACAAGTTGCAATCCAATGAATACATTAACTCTAGAGATGAGAAGGAAAGGAGGGTGGAGAATGATAATGATGAATTCAAGTGCAAAACTGTATACTTTAACGAAGCCAAGATTGTTGAGTTTTATGGCAAACTAAACTGCACTGCGTATAGAAATCAAACTACAACACAGTTTCACTAAGAAAATACCAAACTAGGCTAAACTCAACTATTATTTTAGAAAAATATTCAATCCATTAAAACTAACTCCAAAGTAGTTTGAATTGGTGTGAAAATGAATTAGTTTTGACTACTTAGATATACACATGATTTTGCAATTTATATCTACAACTAATACAAGTTATGATTTAAAATAATGACCCAAAATAAAGAAATAAAACGTCACATGTCAATAATTAAAGTATAATATAACACATCATGACCAACACACTAATTTGTATGAAAATGGTAACCCACGGAAAAAAGGCCTTTTCAATTGCTTATTCAATGAAGCATGGTAAGCACAATTTCACTATAAGTCAGGATGAATAATTAAAGGGTTTTAATATAAATTTTAGGGTGATTAAAACTTGTGCCTTATCATTGTATAGGTCCCAAGACAGAGTTTATCTTAATACAAATAACACAATTATTGCAAGCTTAAAAATAGCAATAGAATCTGAACAAGCAACACAGTCAAAACTATGTCCCAAGACAAAGTTTATCTCAATACAAACAGCATACTTATTGCAAGCTTAAAAATAGCAAAAGACTAATGGAAAAAACTAACTACTAAAAATTATGTAGAAATTAAAAATCATCTTGTGCTTGATAAACTACTTTAGAACACTACTAAAATGAGTATGTAAATATGAAATAGGCTTAATACTATCAAAATTAACTAGAAACAATAACAAAACAAGATCAATTTCATCTACTAAACAACTATTGCAGGTATTTATAGAATTATAACTGAATTGCAAAAAATTCACTATATGCCTAGAAATATACCACAAAAACATAACAAATTTCAAGGTAAAATTGACAAAAAAATAAAATACTAAAAACAACATACAAGAATTAGGAAAAGGAAGATGGAACCAAGTTAGATGTGCAACTCTCAAGATTGAAACTTGTGCAACAGACCTACAACAGCACAACGGTAGAGTTAAGCTTCTTCCACCCCACACTTTAAATTTTATATTAAAGGAAATGAGTAACCTTATGATTAATCCTTCTTTAATCAGCCTAAAATGCTAGTTGTGTGTTATCTCTCAGCAACAATCACAATTATAATCACATTAAATCAGTAAGCAAAGTAAATGGAAAATAACTTATAAATCAGTAAGCACAACAAGGTAGCAGTAAGCACAACAAGGCAGCAGTAATCACAATTATAATCACGTGTATGCAAATATGAACTAACAATTAAAAGGCTACAACAAGAACTTTGCAGTTACTTAGAAGCAATCATTCATTCTCAACACTGCCTATATTTCAGAGCTTAAAACTGGATTACTAATGTTGGCTAGACCATTGGTTTACTAGTTCTATTTAAACAATTGAAGAAGCATGCACAATCAATTGCATTTCACTCATAGGGAATAATAGTTCAATAGTTGTGTTTGCACAATAAATAAGTATATATTCTGGAGACAAATGTTTTTTATGAGGGAATGCCACAAGCTTATGTGATTCCAACTTGTGAACCGACCACACTGTGGTCGACCGCTTCTAGCATACATTAAATGCGTAAAGACAACAATTTCGTCACAGTACACCTTGTTCATGCTGGATGGAAATAAGAGAATATATATTAAAGAAGAAAGTACATTTTTTGGAAAGATCCACGACATCTTGCTGCAATAATGAGTTGCTAGTTCATTCGTCACATACAAATGAAAATAACATACACACACGTAAAAGAGTTCATTACCGGGTTGTTGGTGGACTATAGAGTCTTCGGTGGTCGGTGGTGCGACAACACTGGACACGAGACTCGTAGTTAGAGCATGCAAGCTCATTAGTGGTGTGGGTTGAGTGGTGACAATGCTCGAACAGCGACGACAAGCTTGCGGTTTAGAGTGGCTCGAGATTGGGTGGGAACGGTATTGGGCTCGAGCAGCGATGGAGTTGAGTGGCGAGCTGAAGCTACGTTGGTGCTGAGGTGGGAAAGAGCTAAGGTTGGAAGGGGTTGAGTGTTGAAGAGTTGCTATGACCAATCAATAGGAAGGGGTAAGTGAAAACGCAGAGGAGAGACCAATGTTTTTTAAAAGAAAGAAAAAAAGGAGTTGTTACAGAGAGTTAATGCGTTGGTGGAGAGAGTTAATGCGGAGGACATTAAAACACCCTGTGATTTTCTATAACAACAAGAACTTTGTAGTTACTTAGAAGAAATCATTCCTTCTCAACACTGCCTATATTTCAGGCTTAAAACTGGATTACTAATGTTGGCTAGACCATTGGTTTACTAGTTCTATTTAAACAATTGAAGAAGCATGCATAATCAATTGCATTTCACTCATAGGGAATAATAGTTCAATAGTTGTGTTTGCACAATAAATCAGTATAGATTCTAGAGACAAATGTTTTTACGAGGGAATGTCACAAACTTATGTGATTCCAACTTGTGAACCGACCATACGGTGGTCGATCGCTTCTGGCATACATTAAATGCGTAAAGACAACAATTTTGTCACAGTACACCTTGTTCATGTTGGGTGCAAATAAGAGAACATATATTAAAGAAGAAAGTACATTTTCTCGCAAGACCAACAAAGTCTTGCTACAATAACGAGTGGCTAGTTCGTTTGTCACACACAAATGAGAACAATACACACACGTAAATGAGTTCATTATCGGATTGTTGGTGGACTACAAAATCTTCGGTGGTGGGTGGTGCGACAACACTGGACACATGACTCGAAGTTAGGACACGCAAGCTTGTTATTGGTGTGAGTGAGGTGTGGGTTGAGCAGCGACAATGCTCGAACAACGGCGACAAGCTTGCAGTTTAGAGTGGCTCAAGATTGGGTGGGAACGGTGTTGGGCTCGAGCAGCGGCGAGGTTGAGTGGTGAGCTGGAGTTGCGCTGGTGTTGAGGTTAGAAGGAGCTGAGGTTGGAAGGGGTTGAGTGTTGAAGAGTTGCTTTGACCAATAAATTGGAAGGGGTAAGTGAAAATGCAGAGGAGGGAACAATGTTTTAAAAAGAAAAAGAAAAAAAGGAGTTGTTAGAGAGAGTTAATGCGTTGGTGGAGAGAGTTAATGCGAAGGACATTAAAACACCCCACGGTTTTCTAAAACACCCTACGGTTTTCTAAAAACACTATGTGGTTTTATAATAAACTATAGAAAATAAATCTATAACAATTAAATTATTAAACAACTACTTATAAAAAAATAAGTGTGATACTTAATTAATATCCTATTGAGACAAATTAATTAGAAACTTAATTACTTATGGTATTATCTCTCTTGACTTTGTTAGGTCATAAAGAAATACTTCAAATATGCTTATCAAAGGGTTGATTCTACAATAAGTATTTGAGTTGTCGAGGGGAATGAAACTAAAGCTCATAAATTAGTTGCAACAATGGACACTCATCTTTACATGAATGGTGATCCCACATAATGGAGTTCAATGGGTAACAATGACGTTGTTGTTGACTAAAGTACACCAACTAATTTAATTATGTCTAATCCTATGGTGATTTGTGCTATAAATTGTGGCAATAGTTAGGATGAGGTATATGCATTATTATGTTATATATATATATATATATATATATATATATATATATATATATATATATATATATTTATTTTATATATATATATATATATATATATATATATATATATATATATATATATATTTAAATACCTCTTAATAAACCCAATGACAATTATTGTATGGGTGTGAGTGAGTCACAAACCACCATTTGAGGATTTACCTAGTGAGTGTGATGGTGGGGCCGCCATTATGAGACATGGGGAAGTTTGTAAGTGACACTCATGAAACAAGATACATGCACAAGGTCATAACGTGCAACTACTGATTATAATCTAAAATTAACATTGATATCGTATGTGTTATTTACTAAAACTCGATCACAGGGGATGTAGCTCAAGACAACTAAGTCTCTGTATTTTCTCGGGTGAAAGTTTATAAACACTAGGTGTAAGGCTAAAATCCAGAAGGTTCCTTAAGACAACTAAAACCCGATCACAGGGGATGTAACTCAAGACAACTAAGTCTCTGCATTTTCTCATGTGAAAGTTTATAAACACTAGGTGTAAGACTAAAACTCGGAAGGTTCCATACACTAAACTACAATATTTTGTTTTAAAAGATAATATATATTTTTTATTTCATTTATTAAATTATTTGGGTGATTGTTGGAAATATTTTAATATAATTTAAAAAATATATAATTAAAATATTATCCTACGGTTACTTGGATTTTTTATGGACTTTTAATTTGATGGGTAAATATTATTTTTAGTTAACGACTATATTTTTATTACGAATTAATATTTTATTTAATCAGACTTATTACAATTCACTCTTAAGTCTCTCCCTAGTAACTAGTGACGGATCTTGATCAAAAATTTTAAAGCGGCCAAAATAATATAATCAAATTTTATATATTTAATCATTGTCACTAATATAATAAAATTATATATACTTTAGTATTGAAATCTCCTTGCATATTTTTTTTTATAAAAATAATAGTTTTGAAGTTGTATTTGATATAGAAACCATTTTAAATAAGTTGTTCTAATTTAATCTCTTTCACCATATATTCTCATATTTGACAACTTTTTCTTATAATAAGGTACAAAGAATTAATATGAAACTTCCTATCTATAATTCCAAAGAATTAATATGAAATTTCTCACTTATAATTCTTTAAATCTTAAGAAAGGGTTCTCTAATTCAACAATTGAATCCTTGGTATCATGCTTGAAAATAGGTGAAGAAATAAATTTGTATTGTTTTCATCTTCACAAGTATCTTTCCTTTTATCACTAAGAATGTTATTATTTTATTGTTCATCAATATACTATTTAAAAAAAGTTAAGACTAAAATGAATTTATCAAAATTTAATAAAAAATTGAAATACGTAATTACTAAAAAAAATCTAAGATAATCAACTCACATTTAAAAAATGGTTATGAAAAAAATATATAGTACATAACTTTTCTTTCTGTATTCATACAAAAATAAAGGTACAACAAACTCATACACTTCATAAGATAAAAAAAAAACTAAATATCAAGCTAATATACCCCTATTAAGAGACAAAAGAGATTTATCTTTTTTATCTTAAAAAAGAATGAATGAGTAATGAGAACGAGGAGAATGAATTTGTGTCTAACTTTATATTTCTTTTTTAAAACAAAAAAATAAATGAAGATATGTAATAATAGTAAATGAATACAATTAATGAAAAACTTAAAATGAGAGAGAACAAGAAAAATATCTCAATAAATTTTATTATTCTTTATTAAATTTGATTTTTTTTCTTTTATTATTTATTAATATTAAATATTATATTTTATAAAAAATAAAAAACAATCTAAAAAATTAAAAAAAGAAAGTATTTTAAAAAAAAATTAAAAAAATTTGGGGGAGTCATGGCCCCCTACTAGCCTCCTAATCTCCGTTATTGCTTGTACCAATAAATATTTGTATAAGAATAAAGACACACAAAACAAATAACACTAGAGCTAATATAAAAGTGTTTTATTTTCTTCTCTATATTATCTTTTACAATAGTGGTGTTCATAAGGTTCAGAGATCCTCCGCTACACTCAATTGATCTAAAGGGTTGTTGTATCTTGAGAGAGAAGCACATATGACTTTGTTTTGCCCTATGGAGCATAGGAGGCATTTTCTCTCAAATGACAACACTCTACGTTCCTCAATCTAGTATATTTTTACTCCTTTCCTTAATTATTTTTTATCTATTATTGTTATGAAAATTATTGGGTCTTAGTTTTATTATTGCTCCAATAATTATTATTATATTATTCATATTTTTTATTAATAGTAGTATTATTTGGTTAATCATTTTCTAAAACATATAAAAAAATAAGAAAAAAAAGTTAAAAAACTAAAAATCAATATAACAAATATATTTATCTAGACAAATACACGTGCTTACATATGTTCACACATACACATATGATATTTCTAAATTATTTAATAAACTAATTGTGCATGTAATTAGTACAAATGATGTGTCACTAGAATCAATATCCAATTTACATTAATATATCATTCAATAATGTCAAGAAATTGGACCTATTGAATGACATAACTAGAAGAAACACAACTAATATTATCATTAGATGGCAAAAATAATACTAGAGGTATATTTTCACTCATTTTGAATATATAACCAAGAAATTTTATTTATTTTCATTAAGAGGTATATTAACCATCGTAAGATCCACACTTTGAAATATTTTAAATGTGATTCTCCTTATTTTCTTTTTTGTAACTCATAAGAATTTTATCACAACCTTTTGTAAGGAACTGAATATAACCAACTGAATATAAAGTTTTACCCTCTATAATTTTAGGCAAGCTAGAACTTGTAACATTTACAATATCAAAGGATATTTTTTTCTTTCACTACACCATTAGATTAATACTATATGAAGATGTTACCTAAGGAATAATACCACGAGTTTCACATAAAAACACTCATCTATAAAGAAATGTATCATCACTTCTCTATTTAATTAATTTTGTACCTCAAAATTTTATAACTGAATGGTTTCTAACCAAACTTCTCAACAATTGTTATAATAGCATGTCATATATCACAACTTAACATTTGTAATAATCAAAGAAAAATTACTAAATATTTTATTACAAGATAAATGTACTTAAGAAACCATCACAAATATATCATTTACCAACCAAAACACATGTCTACAAATAATAATCCTAATGCACTCAAAAAACACTTCAAAACCTTGTTGAGTAGCGAGGAAGTTCCTAAATCCAGAAACATGAAAAACTCCTTTTTAAAATAAGATAATTTTATGAAGACAAGTTTAATTTTACTTGACCATCCCCTCAAACTATGATATGAAGATTTTTTTTTTCAGCACGCACATGATCATAAGCATAATGTCAATTAAAATAATTCTTTTTTATTTCATGTTATAAACAATATTTTTAAATTCATAAATCTGATAAGAAAAAAATTGATTTATTGTCACTCAGCTTTTTTTTTTCATATAAATATCAAGATTAACATTTTTTCCTTACAAATGCATAGTTTCAAAACCCAATAGCAATTTTAGTATGACAAATTATTTCATAATATTTTTCATAACAAACACTTAAAATTTATACATGATAGAGACCATCTTTATCAGTTGTAAGAGTAGAAGACATTAAGAGATAAATTAATGTAATAGAAAAAACATGAGCCTTAAACATCACAAAAAAAAAATATTCAGTGAACCAGAACTTCATATATCCATAATTTCATTTATTGTTACAAATAGAAATAAAAACAACTATACAAATAAATTTTAGGCTTAGTTGAGACTAATTTAAACGCATTAGTTCATAAAAACAACACTACACACATTTTCTTTCTTTCTTTGATTGTTATTTTTTTTCTACAAAATTCACTTAGATCTCGAAGGTACATACATGCCTTCTTCACACAATCTTGTATGTAATTATGTTCAAGTGATGTATTCTCAATTTCATTGAATCAAATAGTTCAAAGGTTACACAAGTGATACTTTTATTTATTATTTATATTTTTCACATGAAAATATTAGACTATAAATTTCAAATGTTGAATGACGTAAACTCTTAATAGACTAGTTATAACATGTTAGAAATTTCCCAAATATGTGATATGGGATATTATGAGATATTCACATGGTCAATTATTTTCTTAGATGTGGTCCATTTGTCAATCAATGTTACAATTGTTGCATTAATTTTGATACCGTAATCTCATATAATTGACAATAATTTATTATGGTAACTACTCTATGATGGTCAGATATAAATATCAGAGGTGTTACGTGCTTTGGGTCATCAAACCTGCTCTCTTCTATATTATACTATACCACAAAAGTTTAGAGGTTAGAGGGTGAAGGCTTGAAAAAAAAAAAACGCATTAAGAATTCTCATGACAATGGCAATGGTCGAAGGGTAGTCCTTAATCAGTTTTCCCTGTAAGTGTTAAATTTAGTATTAGAACAAGTTAAATACTTTGTCTTGTTTCTTGAAGAATCTATCGTGGTTATTTTATTTAATTCCATATTATTTTATAAAACTATATTATTAAATATAGAAAGTATTTTAATTTTTATGTTGCTTTGATAATTTTATAAAATTCAAGAACTTAAATTACCCATAATAGTATAAATTATATAGAATTGAGGTTTATTAAATTATTATAATATATAAGTACAATAAACTCAGTTTATAAATTATACTTTTACCTTTTATTTATTTTGTGATAAATATATTTCGTATAAAAAATTAATTAAATGAAAGTTTTGAAATAAAATAGACATAAGGTGAGAACTAAAGAGAGGAAAAAGATGATTTTTTATTTTTAAATTTAGTTAAAATAATGGCAAGATAGAGATATAAATGTACGTTTACCGATGTTTACACTTTCATTGTACCTTACAAGGATATTTGTGATTTATTATTATTATTATTTTTTTTTATTACATATAATAGAGAAAATATAGTATAAACTTTTGTGGGGTAACACTATTTACGAATTGAGAAAATAATTATACTTTGTTACATACAAATTAAAGTATAGGAGAAACAATCAATAATAAGAATGAGTCAAATAACAAAGTCCAAATCTTAATTTTAATTAGTAATATTTTTGAGGTAAATACTAACTTGATTTCCAACTTTCTAGCAAATACTAATAAATTTAATCAAATTATTCATCATTCCAACAAAAAAGTAATGCATAAGTGACCATTCAAACCTATTTTTATCGTGAAATTTTTTCAACCATCAAAAGTGTTTTGCTACTCTACTATTAAAGCACAAAGTTCTGTGTAAAAGAAGAGACAAGAGAAAAGAATAAAAGAAAGAAAAGGAGGCAATAAAATTTTCAAAGTGGTTATTGTTGTTTTCTTATAATAATTACACACTTCTGAAGGGGACTAGGTTAACCTTGTGGAGAGTGAAATTGAGTTCGAATATTTGTGAGAACTACAATTTGAAAGATGGCAGGTGGCTTTGCTGTAGATGGAGCAGTGCGACATTATGAAGGGAATGTCACAACATTTGTACTGATTACATGTTTTGTAGCTGCAATGGGAGGTC
>Ga0209589_1012928_pt1 | contig 11107 bp, 10 predicted proteins | sample CowpeawhiteBW_FD_187525 | JGI IMG/M metagenome (GOLD analysis project Ga0209589, IMG submission 187525) | Root nodule microbial communities of legume samples collected from California USA - Cow pea white BW (SPAdes) (version 2) | ecosystem: Host-associated > Plants > Roots > Nodule | place: USA...
AGAGAGCGTATATATATATATATATATATATATATATATATATATATATATTAATGAACTCTAAACATGTAAACAAAAATAAAAATCATTTGTTTGGTTTTCTAATTTTAGACATTGAAGCTCCATATCTTTTTCTATGTTTTCTCTCAATTGCTGAAATTACCTTTTTTGATTTCTCTTTTCATTTGTGTGTTTCGTTCTTCATCAATGGAGCATTGATTTTTGAGAATCTGTTTGTGGAATCAAGATCAAACAATACAAATTAAGTTTTTTACTGATCATTTAATGCTAGGTTTATTCCTCTCTTCTCTAATTTCATAATTGTATTTTGCAATTATAATTTACATTTCCAATTTTATAAATCAACTTAATCTTGATTTGATGATTAAATAAAAATTAAATTAAATAATATTTTGATTTGATTCGTATAATTGATTTAATTAATTATATCAGTTCTCCGTTAAAACTTGAATCTTACTCTTTAGATAACTATGATAATAAGAAATGTTCAAGTTTTAAATATATGAATCGACCTTTCACCTTCCTGATTTCATTTTCTTATAATTTGTTGCGTTTTAATCCCAATAAATTATGTTTTAATTTGTGTTTTCACTAAAAATACCAAAATTGAATTTGTACCAAAATAGTACTAGAGATTGAATATAGTATAATATTTATCCTTTTAAAATTGACCTAAAGTATACTCTATAATACAATTTTAGAAGAAAAAAAACTTCGAATCTTTTCTAGACATTTTCCTAGTACTTTCTCTTGAACATTGTTTAAGGGAGTTGCAGGTGCATCTTCCTTATAATTGCATGTGTAATACGATTGTAATCTAGACATTTTAAGATAGTGAAAAGAATTCTTTAAGGTTGAGTAGATTGATATTTGATGTAAAATCAATTGATTCAAACTAGCCTGAAATCTCTTGTACAATCTTTACTTCTTTATCTCTATTATACTTGTTTCTTCATTCTTGCAAAAATCCCAACTCCTTAATCAAGTGCTTGAAAAAATATTTTCAGAATTTGCTAATGGAAAAATGTTTTAAAAGTTATACCAATTCACCCTCTCTTGTATCGAACATCATATTACTTACTATTACAATTGATAGTTTTTCAAAAGAAGAAGAAAACCCAGAAATCTACAATGCAACGCTACTTCTCATACTAGTTTGCGCTTCACTCCATTTAAAGTGGCTTACGGAAGAAATCCTTGCACACAACACACGATATTGAATATAAACGTTAACAATCCCCTTATTTTCTTCATTTTTTGTTACTTCCGCTGTTACACTGATATCAGTCTCTATATTAATAATACAAGGTAGATCATATTATTGAGAAGGTCACTATTGAATGGTATTTTTAGTTACACTAGCTAGACCCTAATCATGCATCACAGGCTTGCAATAATGAATGTAACAATGTGATCCCTCCTTCACTAAAAAAGAAAAAAAGAAAAAAAGTTTCTTGAAGGCTGAAGAAATATCGTATGAGAGTATTCTCATGTTACCAGATCTTTTTTGTCCAAACACAAGCTTGGGAAAACAAATAATGTTTATGATCACACACACTGCAGAGATAAAAATACAATATGGACAGCCAAGACAAACAGAGCATAGACTTGTAATGTTGCAGCATGCAAAACTTAAAACCTATGTTGTACAACTCACCACCCAGAATGCAGGAAAAATACGCTGATCGTTGCAACAACTTTCATCACATTGACTCAAAAGGATGTTCAACATCTCAATCCCAGAAAACATGGGTTCCCTTGCTCACCTCCTCCACTCTGCTTGAATTACTTTACCTGCAAGATGAATAGACAAGTTTATGACTATCAATCATGAGCAAACAAAGGCATCCACCAGCATATAGTGGATTCATTCTGGAAATTATAACTTCACTTCTACTGAGTTGATTTGTTTTTGGAATCAGCGGTTAAGACACTAAACTATAAAGTATAGAGTACCAGAAACTTTCTCAGTGACATTCATCCAACATGAGATTGGATAAGTGTCTTTAAACTAACAGTTCACTTTTAAAACTCTTCGAAAAGTGGTAATTTTCTGGGTGAATCATAACGTGACATTGTCAAATTACTAGATGTGTGAAGGACTATGTCATACCATTCCCTCCTTTAGAAGATGCCATTGATCTGTCACTTTTTTTAGTCCCTTTGCCACCTGCTGGAACTGATCTCTGTGTCCTAGGTGATTGCGAACTAATCTTGTTGCCAGTTGAAGATGGCAGAGAATGTCTCCCAGAACCAGCAGTGTTGTTGTTTTTCTCAATTACATCTTCTCCAGTCCTTGGGGACCCTAGTGCCCTCAACTTTGCCTTGGCGGATTCAGTTGCTGCCATATAACTTGGTACTTTTGGACTATTCTTTAAGCCATCTTCCCCATCTTCCTGTTTTGTCAAATTTGATGCTTTACGGGTAGGTTTCTGGTTTTCATTACCTGTCAGATCTTTATGACTCAAATCTCCATTTGTTAATAGGGAGTTGTCTTCTTTAAAAATAGCCTCTGGTAGATCGCCTAGCCCATTTTGAACTTCATCACGAGAAGTATTTCTATCTTTAGTTGTGGTCTCTGTCAAGGGTTCAGATTCTACAGACATTTGATAATTACTTGGAATCTCCGACACTTCCTTGTTAACCAATGGTCTTGGAGTAACTTCGATATCAGGCACATCGGAGATAGTCAAAATTTCTTCCTTCTTGATCTTTTCCTCAGAAGTAATGATCACTTGTTCTGAACCAACATTACCTGGAATGACTGTTGTGATTTCCAAATGCTGCTTTAGAGTTTCAGACTCAACTTCTGGCTGAACAGCATTCTCAACAACAGGGTTATGAATCTTTCTCAAGTTACGTTTAACCTTTTCAAGCTCACTTTGTGGATTGTCTTGCTCTGGATCTGACACCTGGTATGGTGTTTTCCTGAAATTACGTTTAGGTTTCTCAATTTCAGGATTTGTTTGCACTGGGACTGGTTCAAAACTTGCAACAGGAAGCTTCCGGTTAGTGCGTCTTGACTTGGAAATTTGAACTTCTCCATTTGAAATATTACCCTGCTTTCTCTGAGATTTGGAGTCTCGAATCTTCTTAGGTTGGGAAACTGGTTTCCAGAAGTAAGATAATGACCAGCGCTCCAACCAGCTTAACACTGAATTTGGATCTCCACTAACATATTGCAAGCGCAGGGCCATTATTGTAATTGATGAAGCAAGAAGCTGAAACAAAAACTCACATTTTCACGAGCTCAGTTAGTAAAACAGATGAAAACACAAATTTGATAGAAGAGCCCCTTTTCTTTCAAGGTTCAGATTTAAGTAAAGTAAAAATTATGGTAAGACAAGAACACTAGTACACATAATGACATTCGCTTAGAGAAAATTTAAACATGTTCATGTATAAACTAGTAAGATATACAAAGCCACAGGTTGTAAAGTAATGTAAAGCCCTTTCTGGCTTAGCTTCATGCTCAAGGATACCAATAGTCAGGTATAGTAAAAAATGGCATTTAATTCTTTCACATTTAACAAGAACACTATTGCACATAATGACATCTACTTAGAGAAAATTTAAACATGTTCATGTATAAACTAGTAAGATATACAAAGCCACCGGTTGTAAAGTAATGTAAAGCCCTTTCTGGCTTAGCTTCATGCTCAAGGATACCAATAGTCAGGTCTAGTAACAAAAGACATTTAATTCTTTCACCTTTCTTAGCATCAAACTTCATCACTACATTGATAAAGAAAAAGAAATACCACATTTTTGAGAAATGAAAGATAACTTATGTTTGTATCCAAATTTGAAATCCTCTGCAGTTGAGAGCAATTAGACAGTTCCACTGCTCATAGAGAAAAAACAAAAGAGAACAGTACCCTGCTGTTCTATTAACCAAGGGGATCAAAAGGTCTATCCTTTAAAGTTTTAAACTATAGTATTGTCACCTCAAAATATAGTACTGTTCAATCACAAACCGATTCTATCCAGAATATGCCAAACTCAAAAATAAAAAAATATTTGTATGACATGCATAGCATAATTCAGGTTACCTTACGGATGAAAGTATTTGCAGACAACTTTGAAATTTTTGTGGAAATACCAACTGGCTCACCAAGTTTGCCCTCCTGAAGCACAAATGCATAACACACTCAGGGAAAAATTTCAGCACCAAGAATAATAGAAAATAAAGAAAAATAAACAGAAAAAGGAATTATGGTTGGGATGTTATAGTATTAACATTACAGGACACTGGCCTCCAGTATTTGTAATAGAAAACGGAATTCTGGGTAAACTACATTCAATTTAGGAATAATGAAGTTGCTAGATCATAATTCGCGATTCATAAACCTCTATTACAAGTTTTTGAGCATCATTGACCAGTGGAGTGATTAAAGGTTCCCATATTTACCAAGAATTCCCCTTTTGTAATTTTTCCAGAAGATTTATTACATAGAATAATCCTTCCTTCTGTATCTCTACATGATTCAGTCATGAACTTGGTGGTAATACCTGATTGGTGAACAATCCACCATAAAGAAAACTCATTAGAAATTTCACACCTCATTTGATAAATACACATTATTCACTTGTCCCAATATTGCATTCTATACAGCTCAATAAGAGGTAAAAAAATTGAAGAACACAAATCTTAACAAGTTTACAAAAAAAATGTAATGGATGATAAGAGGCCATCCTGAATCTGTTAATAGTTAATTCAAATGTACCCTCGTTTTAAATCTCCTGCCTGTTCAGCATAAATGTGTACATTTAATTGGACCATTTTTGTTTTAATTTAACCTATATAGTCAGGTACATCACTAATGCACGTAAACAAGAAAAACACCTTACACAATAGAAGTGAGATGATAAATCATTGATAATTTACAGATTCTTAGAGAACAGTACCAGAGGCTTAAACAGACTGCGCTTCTGATGGATTTCAAATCCAACATTAGACTTCCTAATCTTTAGTCCACGGGCAAGTGCTTGAAACTTTACAATCCCATACATACAGCATAATGTAACAACTGCTTGCCTCCTAACTAGGTGCCCACGAATAAGTGCTTGCAACCTTATTATGCCTTTTAGAGCCCTAAATGCCCTGCGAGCCTTCACAAGAGATGCTTCCATTAGTTAATATCAAATATTACAATTTTCATTCACTGATACAATCAAAACTCTACAAACATATTTCCAATTTGCTAAAAATGTTCATATGCCAGCTCTTAGAATAAGATGCTTATGAGTATCAGGAAAGTAGTAGAAAAATTAGGATTTCAATTTATTTGTCAAAGAAATATGAATTCGGTGGAAAGAGTCTCATGAAAATGGAAGCTGGGATGAGTAGATAACAGACAGGAAAACATCTGTGAATTGTCTAACATTAAGAAAATTATTAGAACTTCAATTTTAAAAAATAAGTTATTTTCTATACTGACTTATTGATCAGCCTTACAAATAATACTGTATAAAACAAAATAAAAAACAAATAAAAAAAATTGGGGAGGGGATTGATAGTAACTTGGGTATTATGGGGTGCCTAAATCATACATTAAATAGTATGGGATGCTGGATGGAAGTATTTAAGTAATTGATTCTACCCTTAGCTTTTGTGGAGTGGGTTCCCCTAGTGTTGGGTACTTATCAAGGTATAGAAGTCAAGTGATTCTAACTCTAAATACCACACTTGATTTTAAACACCTTGTACTCGAGTTTTAACACTAACTCTTACCAAGAACCTTAGAAATGGAAAAGTACTGCCCCATATTAAAAAACAAGGATACTGAACAGAAGAAATGCATAAATAAATGACAACCAAAGCCACATTGGGAAAAACTCAAGTTTTACATTGACTAGAGATAAGACCAAAATAGTTCATATAAATAGGAGACAACATAAACTTCATAAGTCAATTTTGTGACAATAAGTTAGACTAAAATCCAAATTCTAAAATGGTATCGCAGTTACAAAGTTCATCCTAGATTTATTATTGGATTACCTATCAGGCCCAATAGTATTAAAAACGAGGGGCTATATTGGAAAAATTCAACTCCCACATTAGCGGAGACAAGGTCAAAGTGTATAAATGGGAAACAACCCTTATTTCATAAGCTAGTTTTATGGGATTGAGTTAGACCAAAGTAGAGTATAAATGAAAAATAGTTCTCTCATTACAAGCTAATTTTGTAGTGTTGAGTTAGACCCAAATCCAAATTCTAAGCTAATACACAAATTCCCCCCAACATGATCTAAGGCACCAATTCAGCCCTAAAGTTCAATTATGCTACTCCACTATTCTGCGTCTACCCCAAAATTCATGTTTCCCTTCCCCTTCTTCATCGTGGCATAATTCTCCTTTATAATAATACCTTGCTGCCAACTGCACATTCTACAATGTTTTACCACCATTGTTTCCTCCTTACTCCTGGCAGCATTCACATTTCTCCTCTCACACAGCACAAATAATTTCCCTTTTTGTCTGTTGTACATGTGTGAAAGGTTCACCAGACCTCAAGTGAGATATTATGACAATTAAATTTACAATCAGAATAGGAAAATAAGCTTCTCAGTCAATACAAAAAATAGCAGTCTAGTTCTAGATATCTTACTCCAGAGTACACTTCAAAGTTCTAATGTTCTATACTAAACAATTAAAAGAATTCAGCTACTTAATGTTCTCGAAAACAGTGAGACACCTACCAAGTAACCCCTGAAAGCAGCTTGTGCCTTTATTGCTGCTACCTCCTGCCTGATTTTCTCTGGATCAGGCGGTGCATCTGGATCAACAGGTCCTATACTGTCTCTTTCTTGATTCTCAGGTAAAATAACTTCTGATTCTTCATTCTCCAGTTCAAGGACCTCCTCATTTGCAGCAATCTCGATGTGGTTTGGATCTAAGGCCAAACCGTTCTCCAACACGTTGGAAGTAACCACTGCTTCTCTTTTATTAACAATCTTCCACATGAAATTACAGCAAAAGAAGTCAGAAGTTAAAATCAGGAATGTTCACACATGCAAATTTATTTTTCTTAGGCCACCAATTATGTCATTTAAATGAAAATTACGGATGCACACATGCAAGTAATATGAAATATATTTTAACATTCAGTGATTAGATTTTTTGCTTTAACTAATTGCTTTACCTCTCTTCCCTTTGACATATTTGATCTGGATGACTTTTTCCCAAATAGTACAGTTTTGATCCATTTTCCTGGTGATTTTCCCATTCTGAGATTACAACCTGCACCAGAAAAACGGTAAACCTAATCTCCACGTTTCAAATGGTTGACTAAGAAAGTAAAAAACTATTCAAAAACAAAAAATACACTTATCAAGAAAGTACGAAAGATGAATACTCAATAAGCTTGTCCAAATTAGATACTTTTGTTATTGCTACTAAGATTAAGCAGTGAACCGATGTCACAGGTTGTACTATGACCCCACAGTGTTGTACGGTCGACATACACAAATCATTATGGTCAACGAGAAGCAGAAAAGTAAATTTTGGAACTTGTGAGATAAATTCTTATAATTAGCAATCCTAGATTCATATGTCAGTGTAGACACCACTTGACCACAGAACTCAAAAAAAGAAATTCTCAAACACTTACTTATCGGAAGTACTCACATAATATAAAGCAGGAGTATTAAGATATGGAGACATATCAGTTCTAGAAACTAGAAAATATACGTTATATCAAGATGCTACACAATTTCAAACACAGAATTGTAGTCTCTGTTAAGAAAGAAATTGTATCACTTGAGGGGGAGTGGGTATAGAAACTGTATCTCATTTGATTTAACGGCTAGGAACTATTATTAAATACTTACACCGGTAACTTTAAAATTCTGGGTGGAATAGTTAACAGCTTTTGCTACAAGGAATAAAATCTTATCTTTTCCGTAATGAATAGGTAATTAACAAGAGAACGATTTTGCCACTAATGATTGACAAAATGGGGTGACGTGCTAACCAGTTAGCAAAATTCATAGCATAAAGAGAAAGGTAGGCAGTGTAATCCAGGCTTTGAAACGATAAGTTAAGGGCAATCATGACCAACAACTATGAACAGTATAAAGACATAATGATCAAAATTGATCCCATCTATTCTCTTACGCAATAATAATACTGCACCTAATCATGGGCCACCGCACTCATTACCTTAATATGTTGCTGTCACCGACAATAATTCTGCACGAAAACAAAATAATCAAACAAAATACCCCAGTCCCCTGACAGTTACCAACTGGAATTTTCACGAAAACCTCAACAATTACAGTTTACCAATAATAAACAAGACACAAAAACCGAGCAAGTGTTCAAACTGAAGAAAATCAAACACGAAACAACGAAAACACATAATTATAATCAACAAGATCTGCAACAAGCAGGGGAAAAACTAAACGTCTGAAGCTGATGCTAGGTTAGATCTGACAATTACCTGAGAAACGTGAAAGTTCTTGGTCTCAAATCTCACAATTCCTATCAAACACAAGCACATTGGAAGTAATATGAGAATACAAAATCAAAACATTGTTCTTCTTCTCCTAGCTTTTTCCACAACAATAGCATAACAAGTAGCATTAAGATATTGAGTGGAGAAGATAATAAGAACAGGTAAGGAGAAAAAGAAAGAAGAGAGAAAAAGTTTGTGTACCGTGGAAGAAGTGAAACCGAAAATGAGAACTAAGAGAGTAAAATGTGACCTAAAGCTTCGTCAATTTATGAGTTGTTGCATTTGCATGCTGTCATGTCTTATGAAAGTTAAATTGGAAAAGAAAAGAAAAAATGAAAATGTCTGAAACTGATACTGAAACTGAGAAAAGCTTGGATTATTTGTTCCGTTTAGACAAGGACGGCGTGTGGTCAACACTAACCGAATATTTGGCGGCAAATCTTCTTGGAACCGTTGATGCGATGACTTATTGATCATACGGTGGAGAGAGCAGCTCGCGAAACGGTGCGTTTAAGCACACGTTAAGATGCCTGGCCATAGTGGTTGTGGTGGGAGTGCTGGTGCAGTTACTTCGGAACCAAGTGTCCCAGCTTCTTTATTGCGAAATGACTTTGGTGCCCTTGAGTGGAAATGCGAATCTCACGCGCGGAGGGAACGTTTTGGGAATATGAGGCATGGGAAGTGTAAGGGAGAGAGTGGAGTCTAGATTTTTTATTGTTTTTTTTTTTGTGTTATCCTTTATGAAGTATTAAAAACATACTTGATATTTTAAATATATTTTAAAATACTAAAATTAATAATAATTTAAATTGTCAATGTAGTGTATTATGAAAATTTAGTAGAAGAATAATAAAAAAATCAAGAGAATCCACATTCGAGAGAGTGGGAGTGAAGATTAAGCGCGTGGAGACGCGTGTGGAAGTAGGTGGGAGGGGAATGGAGTGAGTTGGTACATGGGAGCCATGCTGGCATGAAGGGACCTGCTGTGTCGGGCTGGTACTATGAGTGGATAATCAGGGTACGACAAAACAAAACAAGCATTTTTTCTATTTTTGTTTTAAGGAATTTTTACTTTTGTTGTTATGAATAATGGGTAAGATTTATTTTGGAAAAGTTAAAATGAACGTGAATTTATGCTGTAATTTTAATTCTTAATATAATTTACTCTACTCTCTACTCTTGAATTCTTTCTCTACAAAATAATATTAAAATAAAAATATTTAAGTCCACTTTACCAAATGAACATTTTTAGTGTGTAAGTTGGGAACTCGTTCCTTGTGGAACCGAATTTTTTTTTAAAAAAAGTATAACACTCAAAAATAACTATTCACTGTATTATGAAAATTTTCAACATGTTAAATTTAATTAGTAATATAAACATTCAAATTTTCAATTAAATACAAGTATGTAAAAATCATATAAATTATACATAAATCTATATATAAAAATATATTCAATAAATGGAATACCACGTAATGTCTTCTAAAAGATTTTTATTGAGTATATTTGACTGGAGCGTATAATCTAATTCAAACTAATATTTAGATTTATAAGAAACCTAAAAATAAATTACGGTAAGTTTATTATTTTTCAGGTATGTTTATCTACATATATTATAGTATGTAAGAACTCAAATTATGGATCATATATTATCTCGTATTTGTGAGTAAAAAACTCGTACAAATCTTATCAATCTCAATAATCATACAATATTATAATTTATTTAAGCAAAACCACAAATAAATATACAAATTAGTATTTATTTTGCACTTGTACAAATATTTATATTCAATCTATTAAAGAGACTAGACGAAAGGAAAAATAACAAATTTTAATTTGAGAAAAATGTCTTTTGCTTGGGCAAATATTTGGTTAAGATTAAGTGTTGAGTTGTAATTTTTTCTTTTCACTTGAGTGAAAAATCATTTTGCTTAAGTGAAAATATGACCAAAAGCAAAGTTGATTTTCAACTATATTCTAGCTTCAGTGAAATCATCTTTGTTTGAGTGAAAACATAAAAAAAAAATAAAAAAATAAAAAAATAAAAAAAAAATCAACCTCATGCAATAGAATCAATTTTGTTTCAAGAGTTTAATTCAAAATCATTAACAATACAACTTTTAAATAATTCAAAATTATCCACAAATCCATAATTTGCCTAAATATCTTCCTTGACTCATTTTAATTTAACACTGATCATTCAAACTCAATAACACACACAAAAAATTCATAAACTAACATATGAACAGTTATATATTTAACCATTTTCCAAACTCGATTTAAGAAACTCTGTATCTTGGTGTGCATAATCTAACCACAATATCTAGCTTCTTAATAAGAATATTCAATTGAAAACATTATAAAACAATCATATATTAAACAAAACTCAAATAATAATTAATTTTAAATATTCAAACAATTGTCAAACAAAATGTGTTCCATGATAGAAACCAAAATTTTATGACCAATTTACCTTCGCAACCAAATCTTCGGTTTTATTAAAAAAAAAAACATAAATAAATTTCCTTAACTGAATTCTTCATACCTTAGTGTGCATAATCTAACCACTATATCACCTTTGCAATCAGAATATTCAATTCAAAATAATCTAAAATAATCATATACTA
>Ga0209589_1012929_pt1 | contig 11107 bp, 1 predicted proteins | sample CowpeawhiteBW_FD_187525 | JGI IMG/M metagenome (GOLD analysis project Ga0209589, IMG submission 187525) | Root nodule microbial communities of legume samples collected from California USA - Cow pea white BW (SPAdes) (version 2) | ecosystem: Host-associated > Plants > Roots > Nodule | place: USA...
ACTCTTCCTATCAATAAGAATATACAGATGAGTTGCTCCCTATTCTCTCATTCTATAGTCTCTCTTGTTTCTTCTCTTCTCTATTATCTGTCGTCATTCTCTATGTTATTCGCTTTATTTCATAACAGATTTGTTTTTGTTCATAAAAAATGCAAATTACACCATTTGGCTAAGAAAATTCTGACTAGAAGAAGGATCCTATGCTCTTAGATGTTCAATTCATTTTTTCATGTTTTTTTGGTGGTAGGGTCTAGGGTCTGTAATTGCTTTGTATTTATGTGCAGATAATGTTTTTCACTTTTGTTATATATGGGGATGTAAGATTTATGCGCAACAGACTTAGTCTGGGAGAGAGGACCATAAAATAATAATATTTATTATTTTCTTTTATTTATGTTGTGTATATAGGTTTAGGTGTCACAGATATTTGATTAATTTGATTTGTTTTTGTTCATAAAAAAATACAAATTACACCATTTGGCTAAAAAAAATTCTTACTAGAAGAAGGATCCTATGCTCTTATAAGCAAGAGGATACTATGTTTTTCTTGACAAGTTGTGCTGTAATCAATTGACATAAAATGTGATAGATCTACCCAGTTCACTCTTTCATTGTTAGACCTCAAAATTATCAGTAGATTTTAAAAGTTGCTCACTTAGATCAAAAGTGACTTGTGATCTTAAATGTTCAATCCGTTTTTTCATGTGCAAATAATATTTTTCACATTTGTGATATATGGTAATGTAATAAGGTTTATGCGCAACAAGCTTATTCTAGGAGAGGGGACCATAAAATAATAATATTTATTATTTTCTTTTATTTATGTTGTGTATATGGATTTAGGTATCATAGTTATCTGATTAATTTGATTTGTTTTTGTTTATAAAAAAATGCAAATTACACCATTTGGCTAAAATTTTTACTAGAAGAAGGATCCTATGCTTTTAACAATTTGTATTATTATCAACTGGGATAAAATGTGATAGACCTACCCAGTTCACTCTTCTCATTATTAGACCTCAAAATTATCAATACATTTAAAAAAGTTGCTCACTTATATCAAAAGTGACTTAAGATCTTAGATGTTCAATTCATTTTTTCATGTTTTTCTGTGGCAGAGTCTAAGGTCTGTAATTGCTTTGTATTTATGTGCAGATAATGATTTTCACTTTTGTGATATAAGAGAATGTAAGGTTTATGCGCAACAGGCTTAGTCTGGGAGTGAGGACCATAAAATAATAATATTTATAATTTTCTTTTATTTATGTTGTGTACATGGGTTTATGTATCACAATTATTGAATTAATTTGATTTGTTTTTGTTCATAATCATACAAAAATGCAAATTACACCATTTGGATAAGAAAATTCTTACCAGAAGAAGGATTCTATGCTCTTATAAGCAGAAGAGACAAAGATAATATATAATAATTTGGAGGCTTTATACCTTATTTATTTTCCTGGGATTGTAGTTCAATCGGTCAGATACTATGTTTTTCTTAACAATTTGTAATGTAATCAATTGGGTTAAATGTGATAGATCTACCCAGATCACTGTTTTCATTGTTAGACCTCAAAATTATCAATATATTTTAAAAAATTGCTCACTTAGATCAAAAGTGACTTGAGATCTTAGATGTTCAATCTGTTTTTTCATGTTTTTTCTGTGGCAGGATCTAGGGTCTGTAATTGCTTTGTATTTATGTGCAAATAATGTTTTTCACTTTTGTGATATATGAGAATGTAAGGTTTATGCGCAACAGGCTTAGTCTGGGAGTGAGGACCATAAAATAATAATATTTATAATTTTCTTTTATTTATGTTGTGTACATGGGTTTATGTATCACAATTATTTAATTAATTTGATTTGTTTTTGTTCATAATCATAAAAAAATGCAAATTACACCATTTGGTTAAGAAAATTCTTACCAGAAGAAGGATCCTATGCTCTTATAAGCAAAAGGATACTATGTTTTTCTTGACAATTTGTACTGTAATCAATTGGGATAAAATGTGATAGATTTACCCAGTTCACTCTTTTCATTGTTAGACCTCAAAATTATCAGTAGATTTTAAAAAATTGCTCACTTAGATCAAAAGTGACTTAAGATCTTTGATGTTCAATCCGTTTTTTCATGTTTTTTCTGTGACAGGATCTAAGGTCTGTAATTGCTTTGTATTTATGTGCAGATAATGTTTTTCACTTTTGTGATATATGGGAATGTAAGGTTTATGCGCAACAGGCTTAGTCTGAGAGAGGGGACCATAAAATAATAATATTTATTATTTTCTTTTATTTATGTTGTGTATATGGGTTTATGTATCACAGTTATCTGATTAATTTGATTTGTTTTTGTTCATAAAAAAAATTCAAATTACACTATTTGGCTAAGAAAAATCTTACCAGAAGAAGGATCCTATGCTCTTAACAATTTGTATTATTATCAACTGGGATAAAATGTGATAGATCTACCAATTCACTCTTTTCATTGTTAGAGCTCAGAATTATCAGTAGATTTTAAAAAGTTGGTCACTTATATCAAAAGTGACTTGAGATCTTAGATGTTCAATTCATTTTTTCATATTTTTTTTTTGTGGTAGGGTCTAGGGTCTGTAATTGTTTTGTATTTATGTGCAGATAATGTTTTTTACTTTTGTGATAAATGGGGATGTAAGGTTTATGTGCAACAGACTTAGTCTGGAAGAGGGGACCATAAAATAATAATATTTATTATTTTCTTTTATTTATGTTGTGTATATGGATTTAGGTATCACAATTATTTGATTAATTTGATTTGTTTTTGTTCATAAAAAAAATTCAAATTACACCATTTGGCTAAAAAAAATTCTTACCAGAAGAAGGGAAGAAGGATCCTATGCTGCTAACAATTTGTATTATTATCAAGTGGGGCAAACACATAATAGATCTCTCCAATCCACCATTTCTATTGTCAGATTTCAAATTTGTCATAATCCTTAGAAAAGATACCGATATCATTAACTCAATTCAAAAAATAAATACATTATAATAATAAAAGAACAAAAATGAAATATTTCTCAAAAATTTGTTAAGTCATTATGCTTTCTCATATTTCTTTAACATTACCACTTTAAATAACATACTCCTATGAACTAAAATAGTTAATTAATCTTTATAATTTTCATTATTTTTAAAATCTAAATTATAATTTTAAACAACTTTTTGTATTGAATGTTATAAAAAAATTGACTTCAATATTTTAAATTTAAATAGTTAAATTACACATTTTAAATATTTAAAAAATAATAAATTTCAAAATCAACTAACAATTATATCAAACAGTTGTTTAACGTAAAAAATATGTATATATTATTTATAATTTAAATCATAAAAAGCAACCACAATTTATAATAAAAGAAAAATATAAAGCATTTCTTCATTAAAAAAATACCCTACAAAATACAAGTGAAAACTCATTACAAAACTATCTTTTGTGTAAAAGAACAAGTAGAAAACAACATGTACATTTACGTGCTATAAAAAGATAAATTATTTGATTTAAATAAATTTTTACATTAAACAGCCTAACCTAATGTAAAAAGATTTGAAATAATTATAAAAATTATATATATGATGCTTCTTTGTACGTAATGAGACGTGAAGTGAGTGATTAACCCCTAACTCCATTAGATCTTCATTGTATATTTTAACGCATATTTTATTAACTCTTAATATATGTGAGTTATCTAAACAAGTGTATATATATAATATTGATTTTAAACTTTATTATATTAGAAAGCTTGTATATAAAATGAAGAGATAAATGTGGTTAGAAAGAAATGACAGTGTTGGGGTTCGGTCCCAGAGATCGGTTGTGCCGGTACTTTCAGAAGCCGAAGCCATTTTCAGATTTTGTGGCGCTGTCAGGCATCACTGCAAGATGCATCAGCCACCCCAGAATTGTCCATATATCAGACCCCACTCTCCTTCCACCCTTTCAATTCTCATTTTTCCTTCTCTTTACATCAATCTTTCTCTTTCTCCTTCTCTTTCTCAACATGAACAACACCTCCACCCACGACTTCATCCATGACTTCATGAACGTCGACTCCTTCTCTCAGCTCCCCTTTCTCCGCTCCTCTCCCTCCAAAGATAAAGACAAGCCCATTCGTCTCTTCGGCCAAGACTTTCCCAAAACCACCCACACACCCTCCCATCACACCACCATCACAAGAAACTCCGAACCCACCCGCAGATTCGAGTGCCATTACTGTTGCAGAAACTTTCCCACTTCTCAAGCCTTGGGTGGCCACCAAAACGCCCACAAACGAGAACGCCAACATGCCAAACGACACCTCCACCCCGGCATGCTTCACACCACCCTCTCCGATCCTACCACCTACACTTTCACCAACCCGGTCCCTTATTCATCTCTCACACCTTGGGATTCTCACGCCCCTCCCAGAAGCTTCTTCGGAAGCTCCTTCTCTCACCAGCTTCAACCCATCAATGGATGCCCCTTGGGCATGTGGCGAATCCCCAACACCGCTGTAGCCACTCACACCACCCACCAGGGTAACCCTATTTTGCACCGCGCGCCGCCTTTGCTTTCTGGTCAGGAAATGGTGCGGGCGAGGATGGCTCCCTCACCCTCTGGCTCGCAGAACGGTTTAGGTTATGACCTCAAACCCAACCCCGGCGTGAGCGACCATGTGAGTTTGGATCTTCATCTGTGAAATCAACTTTACGCACTCACACTGGTTCCTATACATGCCAATAATATCTCCAGCAGCTCCACAGGCTCCCCGATGGTATATATGAAATTTGAGAACTTTCGGCTGTTATTGTTGGATCTTTATTTCAATGATGATTCTCATATCGATCACTGTGCTTAGATCATCTTCTTTTCGTTTAATTATTATCCTGTTAAAACCTCGTGAACTTATTTTGCACTTTAGATTTCTTTTGGGTTTTCTGCTTTACTTTCATCACATCTTAAAGTTTTTTCGTACTAAAAAAAATGCAAACACTTTATTTACCGTTGTTGTTCTTTTCTTTTTGTAATCCATGGTATTAAGCACAGGTTTCGTCTTTCCTTCCGTCTGAGTATAGATACATTTCTTGGGTATCCTAAGTCTATTTTCTCATCATTTTGATTCTCTTTATTCTTTATCTCTCTTCCTACTTGCTCCAATGATTAAGAGTGGTCATTCTCGAGCACTTTTCTTCATAAATTAATGTGTCAATTAATGTCTATTGTTTATTTCAATTTTTGCATTACTTTTCTCTTGATTGGCTATCTACGGATAATCATTTCTAAAGAATAATGTTTCAAAAGAGATCGCTGTTTTGTTTTCTTTGAGTAAATTTTTAGAGATGTTTTTTATGTTATATTAAAAATCTATGTATTGCATACTTTTACTGTAATTTTTGTGTTCGATCAAAACTAATCATAAATATTTTTGTGAGTGTAAAACTTAACTTCGAGTAGTCTTATTACACATGGGTATTTTAGTGTTTTACTGTTAAAATGTGACTCCCTTCTTCCACACAAAAGGGTGGATGGGGAGAGGAAGGAAAATTTTCAGATATATTTTATTATCTAAATATAATTAAGTCCATATTTAATCATTGTATGCAATACTTCTTTTCAAATTATTGTTTTCAAGGGGGTTTATCTGAAATTATTGGTGATTTAATTTGTGTAGTTAAAGAACTAATGTTGAGAACATGTAGGGACCACACTTTAGTCCAATAGCACATAGAGAATGGATATGAAAGGATTCTATGTATAGAGATTGATTTGATTGATTTTTCTTATAAAAATCAAACTAAAAAAGAACATAATGATAAAGCTATGATTAAAATTAATTTAGGTTTAAATAGTAGCTTTTGTATAATATGAACGATATAGTTTTTTGGGTATCTCAAAATTTACTAGAATCATATGGTTTCATCATTGTTAAAGGATTATAAAGACATGTCATTTAGAAACTACAGACATGTTTAAAAGCTTATTATTCATTATAACGACAAAAACAACAAAGTTTTTTTTAGATATAATCAACTACATCTCCTTTTTCTAATCATGAAAAGTTTTAATCTATACACGTTTCCTTGGCTTTGAAAAGTAGAGTGAATAGAGAGCACAAAGAAGAAAGAAGAAAATTGTAGATGGAGGCACTGTGTTAGGTTCTACTAGTTTGGTTTTGCATAGTCACTCACGTCACTCTCGGGCTGCACTAGCTGAGAAAATTGTCCACTCGTGTGGGGATCATGTAAAGCATTCACGCATGAACATTTTGTCCGAACACACGTGTGCATAATTCTTGCACGTTGCCGGACAGGTATAATGCCGACAGAGGTGGGTTCAGATTGAATGCATTGTGGACAACGTTCGATAATATCTGTTCAAATTTTGCAGATGAGAAAATGATATTTCATAACCATTTGCTGGCACCGTTGCTCTCCAAAATTAACATCCAACGTCTTCATACACTATATCTTTATGCCCCTTTTGTTCTTGTTCTTAGTTTCCGGTGCATTGTTTTTAAGGAGAGAAAACGACATGTGGATGTGTTTTCTTTCTGCTTTTTGTGCCTTTTACTCTTTCATGCTTAATTAAGATGTTCACTTCAATGAGACCTAGGGCTTAGGAGACAAAATGTCCAATATAATTAATAAACACTCATTCACCAGTTCTCTAGCTTTCTCTTGCTCTCTCTATAAATCTATTAACGGAAGAAAGGACATTTCGCATGAAAATGTCAGTCCTTGTTCTGGTGTTCCTTACAGTTAATTTAGGTTGTCTCAAAGGGTGCTGTTGTTTTTTTTAACCTATATGTATTCTCTTACGGAGAGAATCGATTCATATTTAAAAGTGGAAACTGGTAAAAATTGTTAAGCGTAAGAGTAAAATTATGGAGGATCCCGAGGTGGAATGAGAGTGATGTAATGGGTAGGTGATAATTGAAAGTTGAAGTGACTCGTTAATTACTAAGTTGATGAGTAACGTCCCATACTAGGGAGACATGGGTCACTTATTAATGTCTTGTCTGAAAACGCAAATTAATTAAATCTCATCATTCAGGGGCAGTGATAGACTCGGGGCTTTTGACTTTAAAATGACAAAACCAACCCCTTAAGAAAAGGATTTATCGAGGAACAAATGAACATGGTGGTTAGAGTACCATCTTTATTTTCACATCTTCTGTACCTTTGCTTTTGTGTCTGATATACATATAGAGAGAGAGAGAGAGAAAGAAATGTTTTAGATGGCTTAGATTTTGGTGTGGTGATTTGAAATGAGTGGGGCTACGAGATTCCTTCTCGAAGATACGAAGGACATATTTGTTTAATCAAAATAATACTGTAATACCTATCTGGTTTAAACTCTCACGATCAAACAGTAATCACAGATTATAAATTTTAGCTTCAAAAAAAGAAATCTATTACTTGACAGCACAAAATTTCTATGACAGCAGAAGCTACCAAAATTTGTACTTAAACAGAATTTTTCAGAATGATTCTACATTCTTGTCATTTCACCAGCTGCATTGTTAAAAAAAGTGATTTTTAACCTATGATTGTATATATATTGATTGTGAAAATATAGAGCGCAATGCGCATAAGGGTTACTGTGGTGCATTGCTGACATTATTTAATAGTTTTCTGCAAAAGTAAAAGATGTATGAATTATGTGAGCCTGACCTATGAATACTTCTCAATGTCTGCAAGTCTTTATTTCATGATAGAATGTGTAATGGGTGGACAGGGAAATAAAAGAAGATAACCTTTGGGAAATTTGCATTGGTCTGTGAGCAATAAATGTAGTACATGTACAAATTACTCAAATCATTACTTATGCACAAAGTGCTTCTTTCTCTAATAGAAATTAACAAAAAGTTGGAGAATCATGCATTTTCTCCAAACCTGGCATGGGACAATAAATTCGTTGCAAAATGCCTGGATTCTCGTTCAATTCATAATAAAGAGTGTAATTTCATTTGATCTGTTTTCCAAAGCAATATGATCTCTTTTGGAAGAGAAAATATCGTCTGAACCATGTACTCAAAGAAACTTCATTATGCTTATCTACGAACTTGAGAGTAAGGGTCTTTTCTTTGAGTGTCAGGAGTGCACATTTTGATGGGTTTTATGGTTTAACAACAGTTAATTTATACAGAGAATTAGGAAATAACCAAAGGTTTCCATAAATTATGCTTGAGATTTGAGAATAGCTATATATATTAAAGTTCGAAATAGAATAAAAATTGGACGAATATTGAATAAACAATTCAGAGCTTTAAGTTAAATTTGAAAAAACGATAAGAATAAAATGTTTGAAAAAAATTAGAAATACTTTTCTTTTTGTCAACAACAAAAAATATATAATATAAAAAAAGATATTAGGGATACAAATACAATCCTTATACAAAAATATACTATCTATATTACATAATCATTTTACACGAGTGAATATGGATATAATATTTTGAAAGTTACATGAATATCATATGATTATAACAAGTTCTTCCTTATGTGATAATTAAAGATTCCCAAGAGTTAGACCGAAATATGAGTGGTGATGTGAAAATATTAATGACCTTTACTAGAATAACAATATAACAAAGAATATGGGTTGAGACTTATGGCTAAGCAATAACGAACCCATCAAATCCTATTCACTTTAAATTAATTGTTGTTTTGATGCCTTAGTCTTTTTGTTAAAGGTACATAGAGACAATCAAATGCTTGGTCCAAATTATTTGAAATTTTCACATACACATGTATTTATAATAGCAGTCTTGTTATTGAGATGAAAAACAGGGGATGACACAATAAGAGGATGCAGAAATTAACTCTTGGTAGAATAGCAATATAGTAGGGATAAAGTATTTCAGAAACAATATACATATAAGGGTTGAAGTACTCCAAGTGCTCCTATTTAAATACATATTTATACTTGGTGATTAAAAAAATATATTGAATTCTTATTATTTATTTAGATCTTTATATGTTGAGGAAGATCAGCTTAGTCTTTCTCAATATATAAAGATCTACATATATAACAAGAGTTCAATATGATATTCCTATAACTTTTCTGAATCTATGTTTATACTCTTAAAGTTATATGGATATATCAATGTTTTGTACTCTGAAAGTTATATCAATGTTTGTACTGTGAAAGTTTTATGGATGTCATATAACTCTACAAATGAACATATGGACATATTAATGTTTATACCCTGAAAGTTATATGGATATCATATTAAAATATTTAGATTTTTATATATTGAGAAAAATTAATTAGTTTAATAAGATATCTATTAATTAATAGATAGTACTTGTATATCTATATAAATAATATGAGTTTAGTATGATATATATAATTTTTAGAGTACAAAATATCGTTATATCCATGAATCTATAGTCTTTAACTATGTATGCTGTTGAAATTATTTCAAAAAAATTGTTACATAGATCCTTACAAAACCATTATTATACCGGTGTTCAAATTAACGTATAAAAAAACAGAGTATGCCTCAATCTGGATATAGCTTGTTGCCATGAATTATCTTACAATATTCAAAAATAATTTGGTCTGCCTATAAATGAAACTTATTTATTCTATTTGGATAAAACATATAGCATCCATAGCTAGAATTTAAATAACAAGCCTATATACTCCAAAGAGGAAATTAAATATGCACCCACTTGATTATAAATTTTATTTCAAGAATTGAACAATGTTATTGTATCTCTCCAAAACAATCAATAGGGAACACACACCGATCCAATCAGAATATATAAGAAAAGTTTGTTATAAGTATTTTATTTATAATTCATGTACATGCTTTTAATTGGGCGAACCCAAAAAATTTCTCACCCTCCACTTTGCCATTTCTAAATACAAAGAGTTTTCGGGAACATGCATTAATTTAATAACAACCATTCACATTATCTCTTTCAAATATTATTACTTTTGATATTGAGATCATGGGAAGTAAAATTGAAACAAGTGGTGGATATTGTTGTTCATTACATATATTAATCTTGTCCATTTATTACAAAGATTCCAAACTTGGTTTGATATGTTATATTAAAAAAATAAATTATAAATTAAATTAGTTCATTTTTAATTTAGTAGATCAATTTTGGAGATGCCTAAATTTATTTCTTTTAATCATATTTCTTTTAATCAAATTTTTGTTAAAAAAATTTAGTTAAAAAAATTAAATTCACTCATTTATAAAATGTAAGTGATAAAATTGATGCAAAATTTGGACGAATGACTAATTTTAATTTTAATTTAAAATTAAAGATAAAAAGATATATTTATTTCTTATCTTTTGTAATACGTTTAGATATATTGTAATACGTTTTATTATATAGATATAATTAAGTCAATATTTAATCATTGAATGTAACACTTCTTTTCAAATTATTGTTTTCAAACAGGTATCTGAAATTACTCTTGATTTAAGTTGTGTAGTTAAAGAACTAATATTGAGAACAAGTAGGACCACACTTTAGTCCAATAGCACATAGAGAATGGATATGAAATGCTACTATGAATAGAGATTGATTTGATTGCTTTTTCGTATAAAAATCAAACTAAAAAAGAACACCAAGATAAAGCTATGATTAAACTTAATTTATGTTTAAATAGTAGCTTCTGTATAATCGGAACTAAATAGTTTTTTGGGTATCTCAAAATTGACTAGAATCACATGGTTTCATCATTGTTAAAGGATTATAAAGAAATATCATTTAGAAACGAATAATAACAAAATTAAATCATTTTAAAAACTACATACATATTTAAAAGCTTATTAATTATTCATTAAGGACACAACAACAATTTTATTTTATTTTTTGTTTAAACACGATGAACTACTTCTCATTTTTCCAATCATTAGGGATAAGAATAAAATGTTGAAAAAAAATTAGAAGTACTTTTCTTTTGGTCAACAAGAAAAAATATATAATATAAAAAAGACACTAGGAATATAATCCTTATACAAAAATATAGTATGTACTTCAATGCTTCATATCCACTTTTTATCAATAAATATATATATATATATATATATATATATATATATATATATATATATATATATAT
>Ga0209589_1012932_pt1 | contig 11106 bp, 8 predicted proteins | sample CowpeawhiteBW_FD_187525 | JGI IMG/M metagenome (GOLD analysis project Ga0209589, IMG submission 187525) | Root nodule microbial communities of legume samples collected from California USA - Cow pea white BW (SPAdes) (version 2) | ecosystem: Host-associated > Plants > Roots > Nodule | place: USA...
TCACATCTAGATAGCTTGCTATCTTAATGTCCAGTGGAGATTTCACTTAGCTTTCTTAATCAACTCACACCATATTCAATAATCTTAAAAAGGAACAAGATAATCCTTCATCACCAGAAAGTGAGCCGGGTTAGGTTCACTCATTTTCAACTCGGCTTGTGGCCGGGCTGGCTCACTTTGACATGTCTATTTAGTTATGGCGGATGCACAATATGCATTTATATTTTATTTGTGCACAATATGTTACGAGAAAGCAATTGGCTTGGTGGTTGGTGTGCGTGTTGTTGTGCAAAGGTACAAGGGTTTGATTCCAGGTTGCAATAAGATGCTTAAATTGTGTTTCTTTTTCTTTCTCATTTAAATTGTGGGACCCGCTAAATTTCAAATAGTTATCTCTCTCCTCATTCATGTGCATGGCTATTAAAAGCCACTTTCTCCATTACGTTGGATATATATATATATATATATATATATATATATATATATATATATATATATATATATATATGGCTGGTTATTTTTTTAATTTATCCTCAACTACAAAATTCGTTTTTATCTTTTGTAAATATTTGCTGCTATAAAATAAATTGTGCTGCCACACGAATTTTTCTATAGTTTCTCTCTCCTCCTTTAATGTTTCAAAAACGTGGGTTTCTTTCTCTTTTCGTTTTCATTTTTTCGTTGCTGCACCTGAAACTATATAACTAGCTTTTATTTCGTTAAATATTTGTTGCTGCCATACAGTTTTAAGTGAATAAAAATGGTAAAAATCTTGTTTATCTTTTCCTCCCATATTCTCTCTTTGGGTTGATGATAAAAACCCTAGTTCTAGGTTTTTAAAGGGAGAAAGAAGAGAAAATGGGAGGGAATGGAAGAGGAGCCGTAAAGAGTGAAGGTGGAAGCTGGGAGGAAAATGTTTGTGGAGTGTTGCAGAACCAAGTAGGAGAAGTTAACAATGTTTTTCTCCTTTTATTTGTTGTATTTGGTGATATGCTTAAATGTGTGGGTGTTGCTCCTCCTTTTGTTTTGAAGTTGAACTTTGTTTGGTTACATATGAGACTTTGAGGAAGGGTATGGTGCAGTAAAGGATTTTCGGGGAAGGGTTCATTTGTGGGCATAATTTTTCTCCTTTTTCTTTGCATCCACGATGCAGTATTTGTTTGCATGTGAAATTGTTTTTCCATTCAATCACATTGCAGGGTGTGGGGATTACCTTCCTTTCTTTCTCTTTCTTTCTTTATAACCACTACATATGATATTACTTCTCTTTCCTTTGAGTTGAGGGTGCAGACCACCATACGTGAATATGGGTTCATGGATTTATCTTTTTTCTTTCTTTTGAGAATCAAATATTTAATGCAAGACTTTTCGTGTTGCTAGTTTTGGGTTGGATGTGTGGGTGTTACCATTTGGGTTCCAATTCGTGTGAGTTCCAGTAGTGCAGTGTTGATACGTGAAAATGGAGGTGGTGCCAAGATGGTTACCGTGGCATTAAATTCACATGTGCAGTGACGTTGTATGGTCTACATAGGGTTTATGTTTCAATTTTCCTTTATTTTAGATTTGTAGTGGTGCAGGATAGTGGGGTCGTTTTTCATTCATGTTTTCTAGTGGTTGATGGGTGCAAGGGTTGTGTTTTAGGCGTGCAATTTTTGTGTGGTTTTTGTTAGGGGAGATATGTTTTGGTGCGTGAACCATGGGATTAAAAAAGTGAATGTAAGTGAAGGAATGATTTGGTGAGTTGGAGCATTGAGAGTGAGTGAGTAGTGTAGAGTGCATGGTTGTGGGTTCCTTTTTGTTTCAAGTCTAGCTTGCTTTTATGTTTCATTCACGCTGCCTCAATTTTTGTCATGGGATTAGATTTTCTCTTTCCTACTTTTCTATTCTCTTTCATGTAAAGGCATGGTATCTAGCTTTGGGATTGGTGGGCCACACAAATATGGAATGGTTCTTTAAATACGTAGGGGTACATTATTTTTCATTACAACATTCTCATGTTTTTAGAATGTGTGGTTGGTGCATGAGTGGGGTCACAATTTTCACAAAATGAAAGAAACATTGTGAGTGTACGACTAATAAATGCACGAGTAAATGGGAACGTGAGTGCAAGTTTTTGTGTGTCTTGCGTTTTAAGTGCAACCACAAGTGAGGCATCTTGTGACCACATATGTTTGTGTTTTTTTGGGTTATTCGGCCAACCACAAGTTGGCATTTTATTCCATATCACTTTATGCTTGGTGCAAGAGTTCCATTGTAGGTTTCTTGGGTTGGTTTAGACGTGATCAATATTACATGGGTAGCTCTTTGGCTTCCAAAACATGTTTCATATACCCTATTATTGTGAGATGACGTGGATAGAGTTTTTTCTTATTATTTTTGGTTTTTTCAAAGTTATTGTTTGGCATGACAATATTAAAAAAATGCTATGATATTATTTGGTTATCTATACTTATTAGTGTGACCTTGCTTCATTTGGATTACATATGTTTTCATGGGTTGCATGGTTATGGAGTTATAGTGGTCGTTTGAGGATAATTACTTGTGTGTGATGTTATGCTGGTGTTAGAATGAATGTCATTTGTTGAGTTCGTTGTATGAATATATTATTTGATAAGTTGATGAGTTTATGTTATGAAACTTTATTTTCCATGCGTGATGTGATGGTGTGTTCTTTGTTGACAATAAGTAATTATCATGTGTTACATGTTTGGAGTGTTTTGCCTTGCTTGAAAGCTCTTGGTGAAATTAAATGTTGTGTGAGGTTTTCCATACCTAGGAACCTAGTGAAGACTCTTTCGCCTGTGTGAAGTAGTGGAAATGAATCCTCTTCGCCTGTGTGAAGTAGTGTAGAGGATTGGTTCGAGTGTTGTACCCTCTCGCCTATGTGAAGTAGTGAGGAGGGGAAAGAAGTTTCACCTTATTTCGGCTCGTTGCGAGTATAGTACCCGATGTGTGATGCTTAGACGTTTTTACTCATAATTCCTTGAGGAATAAGGGAGACCGTTTGACTACGATAGTGGGACACATCGAACCATCTGTTCTTGGAAACTAGATGTTGTTGTGGGGTAAGAGGCTGCGAAAAACCCAAGCTTGATTATGATCACTATGTTTGAGGATTATAGATGAAAGTGATGCTATGTTTGTTTGGTATGATTGTTTGGATTTTGGGGTTTGTGTGTTCAAACCAAGGATTGATTTTGATCATAATGCTTAAGTATTACTTGAATGCGACATTGAGTATTATTTGACATGTTTTATTTATGAATATCATTCTTTATGGTTAGCTTACCCCTATTTGTTTGGTTGTGTGTTTGTTGCCCGTGCGATGATCGTATAACATGTGTGTTATACGAGAGCAGATGATAATGCAGGGGTTTCTGACTCAAAGTAGATTGCAGAGCGGAGAGGATGGAATGAACTCGAGAGTTTTTATAATTTGTTTAGTTGTTTTAAATCAAACACTGAAGACTATGTAATTTCCTTTTGTTCGCAATTGTTATTGGAATTTTTTTTACAAAGTGACGTTTTGAACTATGTAATTGAAATCAAATATAAGTTTTTTGATTAGTACATTTTTAACGAAAATCCTTTTTCGCTAAATAATGATAATTTTCTAACTTTCCATGACATCCCAAATTGGAATGGTCATTAGGCGTGTTAAGAGATTGTGAGATCTAGTTTTTGAGCTGCTATATTTTTGCGTTTTGGAGTGGAATCTCGTCTTCACCGACTTTTAGGTGATGAAACCACCAATTTTTGTTAACCGTTTTCTATTCTGACTAGAAGGAATAGTTAATAACAATTTTTGTAAACTGATATGTTCTGGCTTGTAGGAACCAGTAACACCGTCTTTCGTAAGCTGGTTTGTATTCACCGGGTTGTAGGACACATTAATACCAGTTTTCATAAGCTGATTGGTGTTTGTTGGCTTTTAGAATGCAGGACTTCCAGTTTCTGTAATCCGATTGGTGCTACTGGTTTTTACGATGCAGTTTCACCCACTTTTGAAAGCTTGTTTGCTTCTGCAAATTTCGAAAAGGGTTTAAGTTTTTTTTTTTCTTTTATTCCTTTTGGTTTATCTTTGTTGGTACATTTGAATTCATGTGTTTTTTGCAAATATAGCAAGAACTAGTGGTGCTCACATAGTTTGAGGAGAAAGCTCTAAAAAGTTCATGAAGAGAACTCTCAATAGGGTGAGAGAAAAAGACCTATTAAATCTGCTTGCAGAAGAGGAGCACCATGAAGGAGTTGTATATATTTGAGGTCCATATGATACCTCCTTACTTATTAGTTATTCAAGTCACGTAGCATTTTTATTATGGTAAGGTGAGGTTAGTATTGTCGCTAAAGATTTTTCTTTTAATGATGTGCGTTTTTAATTGATATGGTTTGATGTGTTAAAATTGATTTCCCATGGTAAAAATGACATAAATTAGGAGCTTATCACCCTAATGTTGAGGACTTTGTTGTGGATTTTGGATTAATGACTCTTTGTGACATATGATATGAGTATGCTGATAAAGGGCTGATATCTGCCTTTGTAGAGAGGTGGCACCGGGAGACGAACAATTTTCATCTACAGTTGGTGAGATGGGTGTGACACTTGATGACGTGTCCATGGTTCTTTATCTACCTGCACAAAATGTGAACCGTTAACATGTCCTATATTGATCATTCGATGTTGCCTTATATCAGAAGGTGGTGTAGAGCGTAGTGGAAGCATTGTCATATTTTGAGCCAATGACAAACACACTAATATGACATTGTATTTATTAGCAATAACATATCCCATGTGTAACACCCATTTCGAGATGCCACGTGTAAAGTTTTTTTTCTTCTAAACTTCAAAACATAATCACTGATACCATCCTATTAAATAGGAATTTTCATAATTATTTTATCTCAAAATAACACCTGCAAAAGTTTGACTAAAACAAATGAAACTTCAAACAAAGTATTTCAAGTCCAAAACTCGAAACGACTAACTATTACATTTTATTTGAAATAAAATTTTCAAATGAAAAAGAAAAGCTCCCAAAAACATCCCCATGAGCTCCTCACAACTAGGCTTCTCCAACTGTATATGCATCAACATCTACTCTCGTATAGCACAAGTTATACATCATAGCATGTGGAAACGACAACCACAAACATGCAAGGGTGAGCTAACCATGTAATATATTACATAACAATGTACATCAACATACAACCCACCTAGCATTTCCATAATATATCATAATTCATCCAAACTATCAACTATCACATGTTCTCAAGGCCACAACATGTAATCATCAGCATATTACCACAAGGTAATATCAATCGGAAAAACATTATCCCGTAATTAACCACCCAACCAATTCTCATACGCAATTTACTAAAAATGTCACTTCCCATTACTCTTAGAGCGAGCCCCGATGAAGTATACAACTTATCATTACTCATAGGAGAGCCCTAGCGAGATATGAATTCTCCCATTACTCTTATCGAGCCCTAGCGAAGTGCACAACACCCCATTACTCTTATCGAGAGCCTTGGCGAAGTGCACCTCCAGTACAATTTATGTAGAGATACCTTTCATTACATTCCAAGTATACACTATCTCATCATGATCACACATCAATCAACAATCACATGATTATCCACATTCATTATCAATAAACACACAGGCACATTAGGGCCTCATCATCACATGTATCACAACACATTGACATCATATAATCTTCATCATTATATTTAACATACATCATCATCATGCCTAACATCCAATATACTGCAGACAAAGTCTATCACAATTTATCACAACAAAATATCAACATAATACAATCATGGAAAATCAGCAACCATGCGTAACATATATCTCTAACTATAGACCTCAAAACTAAGATCATACTATTCAAACTAAAGAATAACATGTTATGGACTAACTGTCAAGATTTAAGCTCAATCCAACGGTTAATGAACCAGAAAACTCAATTTTAAGAAAACTACGCAGACTGGAAAAACAATGGTGCTTGACGCCTAGAACCATGTGCCCAACACACAAAAACCTTAGACTTGGTGCCCGACGGTAGGAAACCAACAACTGATGACCCCAAAACCCGAGACTCAAAGCTTGGCGGAAGGAAGCTAGCGCTCGACGAACCCTGCTGCCCAAAAATACGAAAAATAATGTTTTTTTAACAAGGCACTTGTTTCACACATACCAAGCATCCAAAACATACAAAATGCTTAGCAACCATGTTCTAGCATCTTTACTTAACTAAAGAAATAAAAGTACACCCTAAGCACAAATTATCTCAATCAATCATGACACAACCCCACGAATTCATATTTCCATTGAACCTTCTCTGCACTGAAAAATATCCAAGATGAATTGCTCATACTGAAACCACATTCACTTCATAAACCTTTCATCCAAATTGATAAAAAATTAATCCAAACTATTTCCAACTAAAACTCAATACATAATAAAAAAAATCAATTTCTCTCATGCATCATTCCTCTACTTTTTCTTTAACTAAATTTTAATGAAAATAAAAATAATTTCCAGTACCCATGTGCCCAAAATTCATAGTCATCAAATTACTACCATTAGCTTTAAGACCAACATGCTCTGTGAAGTTTCTTTTCATCTCTTTTAACCACAATTATCAACACAAAAAACACACTATAAGGAATCCAACCAACTTACCTCTCAATTGGCTTCCTTCTCCATTGCAAAAAAATAAAAAATAAAAAATCACAATTCCAAAAAAAATATAAGAATGCAATCACAACCATTGTCTCCACCACAATATCACAAGCTTGCAAGACGATAAAGATATATTTTTTAATTCCAACATACCATGAATTCATTCACACAACTTGACAAAAATTTATCTTCTTTATAAAAACCACTAACTCATAGCGATTTCCCATTTGTAAAAGATAGAAAGCAGCACTTTACCCCATACCCATTAACAAAACAAAACACTAAATAGAATAGAGTAGTTTCCCTTGCAATTTCATGGAGAAACCCATAATTCAGTACATTTCGACCAAATAAATTAAGGAAGACAAGGCTTAACACCCCTTAATTGAAATTCCTAAAACCACAATGCCTTGACCGCCAAATAAATTAAGGAAGACAAGACTTAAACAAACTTAATGTCCAATTAACAACAACTCAATTTTAGTGCCTATGACCAAATACATTGAATTTGCCTCAACGTTTCACCTTCCAAGGTACACCATGAAATTACAAGAAAAAAAGAATGTCAATATTATGCCTTTTTGCTCTAGCCCAAGTTTAAACTCATCACCTCTAAGATCCAAACCAACACTCCAAACCATATCAATTATCCCATTTTTCTTGTCAATCCCACGCACAAAAACATACAATAACATGCACACATTTAATTGACTTCCAACCCATGACAAGGCTTTAACCAATTGTGCTACTCTTCACTTTTCTTTATGTCCTTACATATTAATTCAATTAATATTCTTCATGTCCAATGATCACCTTAGAAATATAATAATATTTCCTGGTTTTTACATTTTCTCAACCCTAAAAGTTTTCGTCCTCGAAAATTGTACTTACCAGGAAAAGAAATTGGATAGGTCTTCCTTATCTCTTCCTTTAGTTCCTAGGTGACATCTTGAGTTCTTTCGCTCAAAAGCAGCTTTAACAAATGCTTAATAATTTGCTCTTCGATTTATCCATCCAATGATACTCATATTCTCAAGATTAAATTAACTCCTAAACTATCAACCTTCAAAAAAATTTATTTATCCATAGAACTTTATTTTTACGCCTCCATTTAACCACCAATTTCATTACATACATCATTAATCAAAATCCTAAAAGAAATAATTTCTTGAAACTACTACACATGGATTAAATCAAAACTCATCGTTTAAATATCATTAATACAATCTCTAATCAATAAACTACTTCAAAGAATTCTTCATATAACTAAATAACTATTATTCTTTAAAAGAAACCATACTCCATCTTTATAAATAAAACTATACCAATTCATGAATTTAATCTTACTAAAATAAGACTATATGTAAAAAAAGTAACCCCTTGGTTTATCATATCATAACTGCCTCATTTTTACATTATCTTTGCAGCATGAAACCTACTAAGTATTATCCGATAATTGTCAAACTAAACATTAAGAATACGCAAAAGAATTGCCGATAGAGCAAAGAATTATAACACAATCACTGTTATTCCAAAAAAGGGGCTCACTAATGATCCAGCACCAAAGCATGGTTCATCTAAACCGCATCACTCCCATCATCCTGATGACCACTAGGGGTTTCCGCATTTGCTCACACCAATTAATTGATGATCATCGCGAAAGGAAAAACCAAATAGAAGACATACACCAAATAAACAAGGTAACCTAGAGTAAAAATGTTTTAATCATGTTACAGGGCAAATAAAAGCTAAATCAGATTAAAATAATATAAAGCAGTAGGCACCCAAATCATGTGAAAGCAAACAAATACAGGACTCTTTGACTCGATTATCCAGATCACACTCTTGATATAGAATTCTAAAGGAAGTATGTGCTTGTGCTGGTTTCTAAACTTTGCAGAGTCTAGACACAAGGTTAATCCTCTAATGTCTTGGGCCCAATATGTCCCAAGACTAGGATCTCCTACCACTTTCACCATATAAATCATTCTGCTCTATGTGAGCGTGAACGATTATTTGAGTTCAGGATACCTTCCTTTATCTAGACATCTCCTATATCAAGGTATACACTAACCACCATCACCAAGAGTTTCCTTTGAAACTCCTTTACCAACAATTTCCACATGCGATCTCAATTATTCAAGTCTCATGCCAATCCACCACCAACCAAACAAATCATGTTTCCATTTCATACTCAACATAACAAGATTTCATTTAATCTCATACTTTATAAATGCATACCATGACATACTTATATCACAAAATAGTATTCATCCCAAATAAGTGAGTGCCAACATTTAAGTACCTGCAATTCCATACAATCAAGCACAACACACAACCATATTTCTTACACTAAAATTCCTAAGAAAATTTATTAGCACAAAATCAAAACACTACAGTAATGCATGACACATTTCTCAAGCTATAGACATCCAATCGACTATCCAACTGGTCAAACCACAAAATAGCATGTTATGAACCCAATGTCCAAATTTGAGCTTAATCCAACGGTTAATGAGTCGAAAAAGTCAATTTTACTAAAACTGTGCATATTAGAAAAAAGACAAAATTGCCTAGCTACCAAGGCCCTCACCCAACGACCACTCGACGCTTCCAGAATACGAAAAATAATGTCAAATATCACAATTTCATGAATATTTGAACGCCTAACTTGGAAATACACCAAAAATTAACGTTTTCCCCAATCTTGTCTCATATTCCACAAAACACTAATCACATAAAATAGAAATAACGTGAATACAAGGTGTAAATCCCCTTTCCTTAATAAAACTTAGCCAAACGAAATATAACCCCAAGGAAGTGTACCATAGTTCCAGGAACAAATTAAGGGGCTAAAAATATTGACACCCGAAACAAAATAGATTTACTAAGACGAACTCTAGGCATGGCCACAACAAAATAGCTGGTAAAACATGATGGAGGTCTACTTACATGGAGATGTGAGCTTAGGCAGCTTCGAACAAGGAAGATTCACTAACTCAAGGAGGCGAGAATTGGTGCATTAGTAGAGCTGCTGCTCAAGTGTTGGATGAAGGAGACGGAACTGGTTTTAGAGAAGGAGACAATAAGCGCTGTTAGGGCTGGAAAGGGGTCTTAGGGGTCCCCAAAATGGGTTGACTTTTGGGCCTCGAAAAGGCCAGGCCCAACCCCTTCTTAGAACAGTATTTTAATAAAAAAGGGTCTCACACTACACAACACCCCAAAAGTGATATAACTACAGTTCTAAACCATCAATTAACACCTATAAGTAAATTTTAACTTTATCTTAAAACTACTCTAATCACAAAATTTTCAGATTTCGGCAATGAAAGTTTCCAAAGATCATTCTTAAATATTAATATAACCACACCACAACAAAAATTTTACTTCTATAAAAAAAATCATCACCTCTCATCCCTACCTCATAATTTATTAAAAACGCAAAATATTTCTTGTTCATTAATGCCTTATATCCTTAAATATTACTTGTCATGAGTCCAACTTTTAGATATTATCATATACTAGCTCTACTCATAACACATTTTTCACACATTTTTATTCTTGGTTCCAACCAAAAGCATCGACACAACTAGACAATCCATCAAAGGCATAATGTTCTCAAATTTGAATACCAGAGAAGGAGAAACTAAAAATAGAAATATTGTGCGAGATAAATTCATCTAAATACATACCTTTAACTATGATCACAAGAATAACATCTAACTCCTAAAGAGACATGCATATCTAGATACCTTGAACTTACACTCCACACTAGAATTGACATCCAACACAGATCGAATAGGTTAAACCTTGCCTAGATGCTATTGTCTAAACCACCAGTTCATACTACAACTTTCTCACTTACAAGCTAAGATACATACATCTGGTTAAATTCTAAAACAATCACAAATAGATAATCCAAGCTAAGATACATACATCTAGTTACAACGCGTCATATAGATTTAAAATCAAAGTAAAGTCTCAATTAAATTTAAAAATCCTTGAACTCATATGATCAACATGCATATAGATTTAAAATCATTACTTTTTCCGCAATTCAAAGATAAAAGACATAGATAAATTAAAACCTCAACAATAATAAAAAGAACAAAGAAATTAATTCATTCTAACCTCAAAATCCATAATGAAATTACAATGGAATCAACCTAAGAAGTTTAGTAATTCATGGAATACAAAACAAAAAGAAGAATAGAGAGAAGAAAAGAGAGAGAAAGGAAACAAAATTAGGCACCCCTAAGGGTTCCAAAACTCCGAAGTCCCGAGCTTGTTTTCTACTTCTCCCTTGGTCTCTTTATATAGGAATTGGACTGGGCTTTTCTGTTGCTAAAATCTCTCAAATATCTTTTGAAATAAAGATAAATATAAATATTTAAAAATACTTGGAGAGATATAGA
>Ga0209589_1012934_pt1 | contig 11103 bp, 10 predicted proteins | sample CowpeawhiteBW_FD_187525 | JGI IMG/M metagenome (GOLD analysis project Ga0209589, IMG submission 187525) | Root nodule microbial communities of legume samples collected from California USA - Cow pea white BW (SPAdes) (version 2) | ecosystem: Host-associated > Plants > Roots > Nodule | place: USA...
GGTGGGTATATTCCTTTTTACGTATGGTGTCACCTAGTGTTGTTGGTTTGTTTATTAACTAATAAGAATATTATTAGGAGTATTATTATTGGAACAATTTGATAGCCATCAACATGACCTAGGCATACCTAGGCATAAGGTGCATGAATTATTATTTACTAATCGAAATGGCCAAAACTTTAATGATCACTTCATTATAATATAATACCTTATGTATTGGCCTTTCTCCTCTCCACATCAAACTGCACAAAATCACCACATTTTACTAAACTCGGTCAATCTTGTCACAGATCAAACAACACTAACCTATTAACCCAACTTCATTGTAGTTAAAAACTCAACCTTTTTCTAAGTGATATTTTCACAAACACCTAAGCTACAATCACGTATTAAGAAGACTAACGTTACCTTGGGTGGTCGATGCACGACAGAAGAATCCATCATTGACGAGGCTGATGGCTTTCAACATTAGAACATTGGGCGGAACCACTCCGAACACGGTGCTGACTAGGTCGATCTGAATCTAAATCTGGATGAAGTGGCTCGATGAGCTTGAGATCGGTTATGGGGTAGCCAACGAAAAGAAGACTAGGCAGGAGAAGCAAAATCTCTTGCTTCCTAGTGGATGTTTGATGGTTAGGGAACAAAACACACCACATTCCGTTGTGGTGATAGTGAAAATGGAGAACTGAACCACAAAAGTTTTAGAAAACTGAGATTTAAATTCTGGGGTTAATGGTGATAGCAAAAAATGAGAACTTTGGTGAATACTTTCGGTGTTCAGGGTTTGATAGCGGGAGGATGAAAACACAAGAGCGGGACATGGAAAGTGAAAGAGTGGACATGAAAATTGAAAAGTAAGAGGGAAAGTGAAATTGATGAAAGTTATATTGATATTAATTAAAAGATGGCAGTTAAAAACGTCATATTTTTCATGTAAAATGTGATGGTTCAAATAATGACAGTTAAAAATATCGCATTTTACATGTAAATTGTGGCAGTTCTTTAATTATCATATTATATCGTAAAAAGTGGCGGTTTTAAAGAACTGTCATATTAAAATTGCCACAATATACATGATTTTTTGTAGTGGTTGTGACTTAACTTTTAATATTCTTGACCTAATTTCTAAATAGGCTTCTATAAATAAAGTGGTAGACTTTCATTTCAAAGTACAAAAGTTAGAGAAGTCTGAGTACTTGAGAACTCTCTGTGGGAAGACTTTGAAAAACCTAGTGTCGGTAGAGCGATAATTTTCATCAAGTGGGATCTTGAGTGATTGAGTGTTGCTACTGTTGTTAGGAGAAGCCAGTCATCCTTTGTGTGATTCAAAGGAGGTGTTCATTCCTTATGTGATTCAAGGAAGGTGTTTTCATCCCTTGTGGATTTCAAGGGATGTGTCTTCATCTATTGTGTGATTCAAGAGATGTATTTTCTAAACCTAATCTTTCTTATCATTAATTGTAAGTTTGATTTATTTTAGTGATTGAGTTAATCTTGTTTTTAAGAGATTAACAACTGGATGTAGGGTCTTTTGATCCAAAGCAGTATAAATACTTTATGCAATTTTCTCTTCTCTACTCTCTTTATTTTATTGAGTTTATTAAAATAAAGGAAAGAATTTTAATTGATCTTTAATATTAAAAGAGAAATTTTTAAAAGCACAATTTTTATTAAGAACCCAATTTACCATCCCTCTTGGTTTTTGTCGAAATGCTAAACATTCCGCTGTGCGATACCAATAATTAATTATTAAACCAAATTTTACTTTTTTTTATTAGCTTTAGGTTAAGGAAAATGATTTTTTAACAAAGTTTATTTTAACAAAATTTGACAAAGTCCTACGTGGCTTTTGTTTTCTTTTTAATTTTTTTTTTAAATTTATTTGGACCATATTTGTGTGAAACCTATAACACCCCATTTAATTAATGGCCGTAATTAAAGGAAAGGTCACAACAAAATAGTATAGTAGCGCAGCCTTAGAGTTTCCACAAACAGCCTTACGATAAACCAAGGCATTCAACGATATCAAACTAAACAGATACAGAAATTTAACCAAAATGAAATTGGAAGTTTAAAAGACAGCCAATACATGGGTCGTGGCCCTAAAAGAAAGCTCATAATAGAAAATCCAGCCCAGATGGCTAAGCAGCGGAGTCACCGTTCCCTTGTTGACCGCGAGGACCTCGCACATCTGCTTCCATCAATTAAATTGATGATCGTCGCAAAAGAGAAGAGCCACATACAAGACAACCATACAACAAATAGGGTAAGCTAGAGTAAACAGTTCAACAAGTAGTTACATGTCAATACACAAACCAAGCATTTCATATATCATCCAAACATGCTCTGACATTTCAAACAATACACTAGACTCTGACTCATCTGGATACATATAGTCTGGTCAGATTCAGCAAATGCTTGCACTTATGGTGGATACCTCTGCTCACCCCAGAGTTGCTCACCCCCGAGCTATGTGTTACAAGTGTTACAATGAATCAATTCCCTCACGCACAAGGTTATCCCTTAATGAGTTTCAGGCCTCCTGCTACTCTCATCACAAGAGTCAGTCCGCTCTAGGTGAGACTAACAGACTCCTTAGAGTGTCAGGATGCAACCTTACCTTGAATCCTTACTAGACCATATAGATGGGGCACCACCATGATCACCCACTAATAGGGGCCATGGATTACGTCCCGACCACTGAAGCACGACCCTGAAAGTCTCACCTAGAGGCTCCAAGGATTTACACACTAACACGTACCAATCATAATCAAACCAATACTATTTAACATGCACAGGTATATACATATATTTATATATCACGTCAACCTTCACAATTTCATTCTCACTTGTATTTCATATTGAATCCATCCCATTCATCCTTCACAAATTACCAATGTAGGAGTGTATTCCCTACCAACACCATGCCACATTCATTGATCCACATTCCCTCATATCTCATGTCAAAGCCATACCAAACCCATCATTTCAAATTCCATGAATCACCTCATACAAACAACATGATCAACTCATATTAACTCATGAATCATAATTCCCTCTCCCTAATACAAGGTCACTCTATTCATACAGTTCATACCCAAGGTAAAGCATAACAAGCCAAACGTACAATTAAGGCCCCAATAACATAAAAGGTACAGTTGCATAAAGAAATCCCGTTCTAGTCTCGCTCAAGCCACAAGGTCTTGCTTAGGCGAGACTTTCATCAGGGAACCCTGCGAGGCTCACGGATTCTCGCTTAAGCAGCCGCTACTCGCCTGGGCGAGCATGTCCCTCGCCCAAAAGAAAAGCTCCCTCGCTTGAGCTACGCCTACAGCACAAACCTCAAACCCGCATTCGTCCTCACTTAGGCAAACCTCTCTCGCCTGAGAGAGATGGTGTCTCGCTCAAACGAAAGCTCTCCGCCTGAGCGAGAGCTCGAACGTGAGTATGGGTCTGTCCCTGCAAGTCTCGCCTGGGCGAGGCCTGGTCTCCTGGGCGAGGCCTGGTCGCCTATGCGAGATAGATAGGTCTCGTCACTGATCACCCTGCACAGTCATCCAACCACACTCCAAATAACATTATACATGCATTTAACATTTCACAAAGGCACCATACTCATACAAAGCATAAAACAGTGACAACCCATACAAGAAACATACTTGAACAGAAATCCCTAGCTTCCCTTACCTGGAAATGAGCTAGCACAAGACTCCTAAACACACAACTAGCGAGCACAGCAGCTCCGAGATCAGCTCGATGAACTGTAGATACGCGGAACAGAGGGGGAAACTATTTTATTAGCAAGGAACTTCCGTCGAGACCAAAACAGTAGAAATAGAACAGAAGAAAACAGTCAGGAGGTTAACTTACTCGAGTCAATGGAGTCCTTCTGGCTCAACGTGAGAGGGGGATGCGAAACCCTAGCAGAGGTTTGCAGCTGCTCTAAAAAGGAAGGGAGGAACTGTTTCTGTAAAGTGAGAGGGAATGGAAGCATTAGGGCAGACTTAGGGTCTGTTGCCCCTTTGGGCCAGCCCTTAGGCCCAATAGTTTGGGGCAGCCTTTAAGAAATAAAAGGGCAGAAATAAAAGTGGGCTTTACAAAACCTAAACGTTGCCTTCTCTCATTTTGCATATGAAAAGTTGTGCAACATTCCTTCTCTTCTCATTATTCCCTTTGGTTGTCATCTGCAAGCTTCCAGTTTACAAATCAAAACATGCACATCTTCTCTTTTCCTTCTCTTTTTATTTTCTTACACGAAAGGGAAAAAGTTCCGAATTCTCATTGTTCCCTTTGGTCGGCCTTCCGAGTTATGGTTTATTGGGTGATTTTGTAGACGATGCAGCCATGGAGGAGGGTTGACTTTGCTTTATTGGGTCGATTTCATTCTTTTGGGGTGGATAATTTTAATATTGTAGGTAAAATTTCATTCTTTCCCCATCTTTGTTTTGGATTGATTTTTTTTTTTTTTGCTTTTATGTTTGGGGTTAATGGGAATTCGCTGTTTTTTTTTTTTGAATTGGTTTTTGTGGTGTGGTTCGTGTTGATGAGTGTATCATGGGATTGGGATATTATTGGTAGGATTTATAAGCTTATTATGGAACATGCACTTATTAGCATTTTCACTGGGTTTTGGATGAAGAAATGTATACAAACTTTATAGATAAATGCTGATTGACCTTTAATTATTGATATTGTCCAAATTTTATTTTAGACACTACATTTCAGTGGTATGGTATCATGCATGGAATTATGTTTGTAATAACTATGTACCAAACACAATGTATTTAAGTGGCAAACGTTGTAATTGTTTTTGCAAAGCAAGTAAAACAGATTATTCATGGTAGTACGTCTGATTCTGTATTTAGGGTGGGTGAGAACTCCATATGGAATTCTTTAGAGGTTGTGGGGTTTGAGTTTTTCATACACTTCAAATTAAAATAAAAGGGCAAAAAGACTCAGAAAATATTTGCAATACCTATGTATCAAAGACAATGTATTTAAGTGGCAAATGATATACGAGGTTTTGCACACTAGGTATAACATATTACTCATGACAACACATTTCACTTTGTACTTGGGATGGGTGAGAACTCCATGTGGAATTCTTCAAAAGGTATGGGGTTTGGGTTTTTCATTCACTTCAAACTAAAATAAAGGGAAAAAAGACTTTGAAATATTTCCACTATGTACCAAACACAATGAATTTATGTGGCAGACAGTGTAAGACTTTTTGAATAGAAGGTAAAATAAAGTATTATTCACTTGTTATTTGATTGTGTATTTGGGATGAGTAAGAACTCCATGTGGAATTCCTCATAGGTTGTGGAGTTTGGGTTTTTGGTTCACTTGAAATTTTCTTATAAAGGGCAAAAAAGACTTAGAAATATTTGCAAAAAATGTGTACCAAACATAATGTAATTAAGTGGCGAATGTTGTAATAGTGTTTACACAACTAGTAAAATAGGTTATTCATGACAACACATTTGACTCTGTATTTTGGGTGGGTGAGAACTCCATGTGAAATTCTTCAAAGGTTGTGGGGCTTGAGTTTTTCACTCACTTCAAATTAAAATAAGGGGCAAAAAATAGCCAGAAATATTTGCAATAACTGTGTATCAAACATAATGTATTTAAGTGGCAAATGATGTAAGAATATTTGCACAACAGGTGAAATAAAGTATTATTCACTTGCTATTTAACTGTGTACTTGGGGTGGGTGAGAACTCCATGTGGAATTCATCAGAGGTTGTGGGGTGTGTGTTTTTTATTCACTTGAAATTAAAATAAAGGGCATAAAAGACTCAAAAATATTTACAATAACTATGTACCAAACACAATGTATTCAAGTGGCGAATGTTGTAAGAGTGTTTGCACAACAGGTAAAACAGATTATTCATGACAACACATTTGACTATGTATTTGAGGTGGGTGAGAACTCCATGTGAAATTCTTCAGAATTTGTAGGTTTGGGTTTTTCATTCACTTGAATTTAAAATAAAAGGCAAAAATGGCTCATAAATATTTGCTATAACTATGTACCAAACACTATGTATTTAAGTGGCAAATGCATTAAGAGTTTTTGCATAGTAGGTAAAATAATATTATTCGTTTATTATTTTACTGTGTATTTGGGGTGGGTGAGAACTTCATGTGGAATTCATCCAAGGTTGTGGGGTGTGGGTTTTTCATTCACTTGAAATTAAATTTAAGGGCAAAAAAGACTCAAAAATATTTTCAATAACTATGTACCAAACACATGCTAATTAAGTATGAAATGATGTTTGAGTTTTTGCATACAAAGTCAAACAAATTTTTGTTCACAACGTATTTGACTTTGTAGTTGGGGCAGGTGACACGTGCATGTGGAATTCAACCAAGGTTGTGGGGTGTGTGTTTCCCCATGATTTGAAATGAAGATTATGTGCAAAAAAGAATCTAAAATCTTTCCAATAACTATATACCAAACATCTTGTAATTGAGTGGTAAACACTATAAGAGTTTTTGCATACAAGGTCAAACAGATTATTATCAAATATATTTTGGGTGGGTAACGGTTTGTATTCACTTTGTCAAATATAGATAATGTAGAACACTATATCTAATTTAACTACTTCGTAGAAGTCAATATTTTTCCAACAAAATTCATATACAACAATATTCAATAGCAACAACCATATCAAATGTCATCCTCCATAGTGTATTACAGACAAAAAATAACAAACAAAAACATGTGTTGCACTAAACCTACACATCTGATTAAAACACAAGACTATGAAAGATTACAGACTATTTACATCATTGGTTTGGACATATTTATAGCCATTTCCATTTGCAAACAACATTTGAAAGGTGTAGCTTCTATCTTTGGATGATGTATATGTGTTAGGACACTGTTAATCTCAGGAAAATTTAAATACAAAAGAAAGTAAAAAATATTGATAATTTTAATTTTACATCTAAACATCCAAAATTTCATGTGACCCACACCTATAAGTTTCCTCCTTGCCTCTTGTACATTGCCAAATCAAAAGTTTGCAATGTTATGCCATCCACTTCCTTTTTCTTCTTATGGTCACCCTCATACATTGAATAAGTTTATGGAGGTGTAGAAAGAAATTTTCGCATTTTGAAGGTTCACCTAGTAGAACAACAACATAATCCTTCCAGAAAATCTAGATTCATAATAACCCTCTTCAATTACTCTACTAAAAGGAAAATCTGAAGATAAGTGTGTTAGACCTCTTAATGTAATCACATAACTTTGTTACAACTTCCAAAAAAACTTCCCATCGAAAAAAGTTAATATTCTATAGTACAAAGGAAATGGGAAGGTAAGAGTATTAGAAACTTTTAATATAATCCCATGTGTGTTAGAACCTCCAAAAAAAAACTTGATTTATAGAAATCAAGGGAAAAAGGTGAACTAATGAAAAGGTCCAAAAACATTTACATTTCATCTAAAATGTCAAGAGAAACTTATAAGATATGCTAGTTTCTTTAATATTAAAACTTACTACATCAAGGCAACTAAAAGGGTTTCTTGTGGTTGATTTATTAGAGTATAAAAAATAATATGTTATACATGGTCCTATTTTTAACTTCGTGGTCTCATATAACACTTTGGACAACACTCCAGACCAAACAAGTATTTGAAGAACACAATAGCTATGAAACAACTTTATTGAGAAATATAACACTTTGAACAGGTTGTAAGAAAATTCCTTACCTAATCTCAAATATATTTGAATAAACAAGGCTAGATAACAATTACTTCATGCAATTATACTTTGAAATCGTATGAGAATTGTAAGGCCCACTTTATTTCTGCCCCAATATTTAAGGGCCTAGTCTCATCAGTTGGGCCTAAGGGCCAACCCATAGGGTGCTCCAAAGACTCCCTTCCAGCCTTTTCGCTTTCCATTCTGTCACTTTGCAAAAACAGACCTTCACTCATTCTCTCCTTCTCTCCAACAGAGTTCTGCTAGGGTTTGGCTCCCGTTCTTCGTCGAGCTAGTAGACTTCATTTTTATTTCCACGTAAGTTGGTCATCAACTCATACTCCCTCTTCTCTAGCTTGATTTTCGTGGTTCTAGCTAGGGTTCATCGTAGTAACCCGTCTTTGTTCTGGTGTTAGTGTTTCTAGCTCACAAAGTTGTTCTTGGAGCTGTGGTGCCATTCTGCTTGTGCCTAAACCCCCTTACAGTAGCTTTTGATAAGGTAAGGGAAGTTAGGGTTTTGCATTTTTATGCTGTTTTAATTGCTATTGGAATGTTTGGTACTCTTGAATGCTTGTGTGGTGTTGTTGATGGTATGGAAAATGTGTGGTATGCTTATGGTCATGATGGCATGCGTGAGAGCAGGTGAATTCTACTGAACTCGCCTAGGTGAGTTAGGTGGTCGCCCAAAATGAAAGCTCTCGCTTAAGCGAGGAGCTCTCGCCTGAGCGAGAACAGCAACTCACCCCCTCTCTATTTCGAGGGCTCGCCTAAGCGAAGACCACTCGCTTGAGCGAGAGTAGTCTCGCCTAAGCGAGATGGGCTAGCTTGAGCGAGACCTCGACGTGCCCTCTGTTTGTAGTCTTACCCAGGCGAGAGCTAGTAGCTTGAGCGAGGGGTTCCTCTCGCTTGAGCAAGAGCTCTTTAGCCTGAGCGAGATTGACAGAGTTGATTGTATTTGTGGGTGTTTCACATGATTGGATTATTTATGCTTTAAACAGTTCAAGTATGATGCCATGTATGCTCTATATGATATATTGGGATTTGAATTGATGAGATTGGTATGAATGAATTCATGGAACATGATGGGGTGGTTGGTTGGACATTGGTATGAGTTTGTTATGCATGATAAATCTATGGTTGGTTGGTGAGACATGGTTATGGTATGAGTTGGACGTAATTCCATGAACCTCTTGGTAAGATCTCATGGTGGTGCCGTATGTGATGGATGTAATTCCATGAACCTCTTGGTGAGACCTCATGGTGGTGCCTTGTGTGATGGATGTAATTTCACGAACCTCTTAGTAAGGTTTTATGGTGATGCCTTAGTGTATATAATTAGGTAAGGATTTAAGTAAGGATTGCATCCTGAAAGTCTAAAGAGTCAGTTAGTCTCACGTAGAGCAGATTGACTCAAGTGATGAGAGTAGCAGGAGGCCCTAGTCTTTGGCAGGATAATGTTTGAAGGCTAACCTTGTGCGTGGTAGGGTGAAACGCATTGGCAATGGCTCTGTAGGACAGTAGAGGCCACCACAAGTGCAAGCATTCAGTGAATCCGGCCGATTATATGTATCCGGATAATTGAGTTTTAGAGTCTTGCTTGTTTGATATCACATGATTGTTTTCCTATCTTGTTGCTTGTTTATGATCTGTTTTAAGTAATTGTGTGCCATAATATGTTAAAATGATTTATACTCTAGCTTACCCTTTCTGTTTGCTTGTGTTTGTCTTGTGTGTGATTTTTCCTTTTTGCAATGATCATCAATTTATTGATTTGAGCAGATGTGGAAACCCCTAGTGGTCACCAGGGTGATGGAAACTCTGCACTGTCGTCCGACTTGGGTTGGATCTCATTCCTTCAAGTACTCTCTATAGGAACTGTTGCCTATGTATTTTGGTCAACTGTCAAACTATTACATTTTGTTTTGTTAATGTCATCGTGGTGTGCCTTAGGTTTCTTTTTGGTATATTTGGATGACTGTAAAATCCTTATACTTTAAATCTCGTGCCCATTGGATATTATAATTCATACGATGTTTTATTTAATTAGATTTATCTATTAAATGGGACGTTACAAGAATGCACTGTGATGGTATAGCCATTCCAAAAGCATTGATATGATAAATAAAAACATGGACCCACACAAATATTTATAGCAAATTGGCTTAAAATTGATGCACAAAATAAAGTTATCCCCATTCCAAAAGCATTAATATGATAAATAAAAACATGGACCCCACACATTAATACGCCGCAAATAGTGGTCAAGAACACTTGATGTAGTGACCAAAACACTTAACAATAGCCCCCTACAAATTTTCTACAAGGTAAGTGAATTAACCGTAACTAGAAATATATTTGATAAAGAAATAAAAAATGACTCTAAAATTACAGCCTAAACTTTGGTTCGCATATTCTATTGTATCCCAGGTTGTGCACTAGAAAAGATGTCCAAAAAAATTGCTAAAAATATATTGAATATTTAACTAATGAACACTATCTGATTATGTGGCAAACACAATACATGATTTTGCACAAAAGGTTAACACCATGAAGGTGCCCAATTTATTTGAAACTGCATTTCATCAAGGTCACACAAAGACTTATATGGCAAATGTAGTCCAACTTTTTTCATAAATATAATACATGACTTGCTGCAAACACAATTAAACATCAACATTTATCCTCAAAGTTTGTATACATTTCTTCATCCAAAACCCACTAACAATGCTAATAAGTGAATGTTCCATAACAAGCTCATAAACCTTACCCATAATATCATTGTCACATGATACATTCATCAACACGAACCACACCACAATAACCAATTTGAAAAAAAAAAACAGGTGATTCCAATTAACCCTAAACACAAAAGCAAAAAAAAAAAAAAAAAAAAATTCCAAAAAAAAAAAGAAAAAAAAAAAAAAAAAAAAAAAATCATTCCAAAACAAAGATGGGAAAAAATGAAATTTTACCTGCAATATTAAAACTATCTACCCTTAAAAGAACGATATCCACCCAATAAAACAAAGTCCACCCTCCTTCATGGTTGTGTCATCCATAAAATCACCCAATAAATCCTAATTTGGGAAGGACGGCCAAATGAAACAATGAAAATTAGGAACTTTGTTCTTTTCGCGAAAAAAAAAAGAAAGAAAATAGAAGATTCATACATTTTTTACTTGTAAAGTGGAAGCTTGGGAATAATGAGAAGAGAAGGAACTTACGGTTGACAACTAAAGGGAATAATGAGAAGAGAATAAATGTTCAGGCACAACTTTTTATCTGCAATGTGAAAGAAGGCAAGTTTAGGTTTTACACAAATACGATCCAAATGATTTTTGAAAAAAAAAAAAAACAAAAGTCATCCAAATGATTTTTGAAC
>Ga0209589_1012936_pt1 | contig 11103 bp, 3 predicted proteins | sample CowpeawhiteBW_FD_187525 | JGI IMG/M metagenome (GOLD analysis project Ga0209589, IMG submission 187525) | Root nodule microbial communities of legume samples collected from California USA - Cow pea white BW (SPAdes) (version 2) | ecosystem: Host-associated > Plants > Roots > Nodule | place: USA...
TATATAAAAAAAAATATATATATATATATATATATATATATATATATATATATATATATATATATGGTACAATGTTATATTCAAAATTATTTGAAATGAGTTGTATCTACATCAAAGACGTTTTATTACTATTGTACAAACTATTTATTTAATCATAAAAGCAAAATTTATACATGAAATAATACACATGAAACAAAATATTTAAGAGCTCACAGTAGAAAAAAATTATAAAAACATTTGTGTGATAAAAAAAATGATAAAAATATTCACACAAAAATTAAATGACATTCAAAGTAAAATCATGAGAGTTTAATAATAAAATATTACAATCATATGAACACTATCTTCATTACATTCTGTACACCTTGAATTAAAGATATCAAATAAGTACAACATTCTTCCGATTCAAATTGTTTTGCACCTGTCTTTTCAGAGGTTGAGAAGAAAAATAGAATATTGTAATCCAAATTATGATTGAACAATGATGGTAGCATCTTCTTCAACAAAATCATCGTAGCCTTTCAGTCTCACTTGGACTTTTATAATCAGGAATATGTCACAAAATAATTACAAACCTTCAATACCAAAAATATTTTATCAATAATTATGTTTCAGACTACTATAATTTTAGAAACCATCAAATATATATCTTTTGTGTGAGAGTTTAAAATATTATATTAGAAATCTAAATTTTAATTTATGTCTATCATTTTAATAAACACTCAATATTTAGTTTATTCACTAAGAATTCGGTTTTGTTATTAAATCAGTGTAATTTTTATTCAAATTTATTAAATTGGATAAATTTTAAAAAATCATACAAAATGGATAACTCTTGATTTCAAACACGATTATTTTTTCATTTTAATATAGAAATTATGGTCTAAATTTATATATATATATATATATATATATATATATATATATATATATATATATATATATATATATATATATATATTTGTTTCTCAATCACATAAAACAATTCAAATTAATATATTTTATACCAAAAATTTCAACATCATCATCAAACTTTATAATGCATCAAAGATAATTCATGACATTTCATTTCAAAAGTATTTATTCTTTTAGTACAGTGTAAAATAAGTTAGCTTTTCTTACTTGGACTCTAAGTTTTTAATTCAACTAAGCTTCATAGACTTTATTTCACATATGATATTTTATCTGTACCAAAAAAACAGATTAATTATTTAAACACACTATAATGATTACAAATAGAAATTAATCTTGAGTCTTTTTAAATTGCATGCGATCACATAACATCACATCACATGCATACAAGATTTTTAAAAGTGATTCAAGAAAATAATAAAATATAAACTTACTCTGCAGAAAATTCTTATCGGTTAAAATGGTAGTATTCTCTGTTAGGAAATCTGATATTTAAATAAATGAACTGATTGATTATAAACTTATAAAAAAAGAAAAATTATATTTAAAAAAATGGTAACTTTTATAAAATAAAAATCAATTGAATGATTTTTTTTATGTATAGCTGAAGTTTTTAAAAATGAAATAATTAAGAAAGTATACAAGTGAAATTTTCTTTTTATAAAATATGAATTTTTATTAAAGAAAATTAAAAATCATATTATAAAAACATAATTTTTTTCCCTTTGTATACAAGTATAACTCTATTTTAAAATCGTATTTTGAAGAAATAATTTATTCATTGATATAGTTTTTTTTTATTCGGTAAATTTGAATAAAAAATAGAGAAAAATATGTTTTGGTCTCTGAAATTTGGTCTAAATTTGGAAATGGTTTTTGGTCAAAACTTGATTATTGGTCTCTGCATTTTTAAAATCATTATTATTAATAGTAGTGTTATTATTATTATATATTAACAATGATTTTGGATGTACAGGGACCAAACACTGACTAAGTTTCAACAAGAGACAATTTCCAAATTAAGTTCAAACTTCAGAGATCAAAAAATTTTTTTTTTCTAATTTTCGTGAAAGCGCCGGCTAGGTTGACGCTAGTTTTTTTCTTTTTGTAAACAAAATTAAATAACACGTGAGACACGTTTGTTATTTTTAACGTCGTCTAGAAATAGGGACAAAAAACAATTATTTTGAAAGTAGAGGAACCAAACGGTGACTAAGTGTCGACCATGGATCATTTCCAAATTTAGGTTAAACTTGAGGGACTAAAAAGATATTTTTTCCTAAAAAATACTCAAAAAAACCGCATATTTGTTAACTTTACATCTCTTAACCATGTGAACTAGTGGTATTAACAGAGATGTCAAAAAAATTTGTACCTAGAGGTATTTGTAAATAAAACTCGCAACGGGTATGAAATAAATATTATAAATGGATATTCGTGGGTAATAGGTACGAATATTTTTATACCCGCATGTTAATGGGGCAGATACGAGTATCATAGAATTCGTACCCATGGATATCCATACCCGCTATATTTTAATTTAAATTAAAAAAATAAAAAACATGATTAAAAGATTAAGACATTGAAATTTAATGGGTTATTTTTTATCAATTGGTTTTAAAAAAATATTTATTTCTTTGTAAATTGTCATTCAACACTATTTAAATGGGTTATTTGCATTTTATTTGAGATTTATAAATGTTATTGTATTTTTATTTGAATTTATGATTAAAATATATTGTTAAATATTAAATTTTTCTTTTGTAAATTCATATGAGTACCTATGGATATCCGTGAATATTAGAAAAAAAATGTGAGTACCCACATATCGGATACCCGTAGGATATGGATATAGGTACGAGACATATATTTATATAGCAAGTAATGCACGAGAGAGCTATTACCCGTACCCTACTCCCTCCCGCCGTTGACATCCCTAGGTATTAGACACAAATTAAGGATTTTCAACTATATAATAAATATGAATAATTTAATTATCAGTTCTATACTTTTATTTTTATTAGTATTTTATATTTTTTAATGAGTTAAGTATGTTTTTATTTCATAAACTATGTCGTAAAATTGGATTTCGTTTTTATCCCAAACTTTAATACTATTTGATATTCACATCTTAAAAATGAATTGATGTAATCCTCTTCACCAAACAATGTTAAAAATGATACACATGGCAACCAAATCTTAACATCATTTGGTGATGAAAGTTATTCATTCATTTTTTAAGTTTTAGAATTAAATCATATCAAAATTTGAGACAAAGATTGTATCGATATATCCAATAAGTCTCATATCGCTTAAGAGTCGATGTCAAACGCAGTTTAAATATTCCTTCCTCTCTCCACCCTCTAAGACGTCTATTAAGAATAAAATCATGATGGAACTCCACATCCCAAAACAGACAATATCTCGAGAATGCGATCGTTGTTCCTATCGATAACTACAAGACAAACTTGGATGAGATCAGAACATTCACACCCACCTAGGAACGGACAACTCCCATTCAACTTCCCTTGCCCTCCACTCTGATACACCCAATAGATCCCATGTCGCAAAATACCTCAGGAACTAAAAATTGTTAGTAATTTTGGGTCATGCATATATATGATACATAATTAAATGTGTTAGGGCCATTATTTATAAAGCCAAATAATAAATGTGATCTGACTAAATTAAAGATTTGGCTAAAGGCATATGTCATTAAAATAAATATTGTGTAGAGATCAGTTAGTAATTTCTATTTTGATGAGGGGTCAAATTAGAAATACTAAAACTTAAGTAATTCAGTTTACAAATGGTCGTGGTCCCCTTCTGAGAGCACACACAGAGTCATAACGTACTTTTCCTGTTCCTTTCTCCTTATCCCCATCAAGGGAGAAAACCAAAGGGAAATAAATGTGCTCTACAGGAGGAAGATCATTGTATCATTAGTGCTCTCTAATATTATCGTTATGGCCAATTCAGGTACGCTTCCATTTACTTTTTATAGCATGATTATCAGTATGGGATATTGCTTATGATTGATTGTCAGAATCAATAATAGAATCATATTCTACGTTTATGCTTACAAAAATACATTTACACAATTCAATATCTTATTAATCATATTAGGAATAATAAAATAATATAACTTGTATTATTGTTTTCTTGCTCTTGTTATTTTTGAAAGTGGAGAAGAGAAAGTGTAAAAGAAAAGTTGTGCATTGATGATTTAGCAGGTTTGGGTTGAAAGAAGGGCATGGCACAGCAATGATACTTCACAAACATTGCCGTGCTGCAAAGGCTACAATTTTGTAGGGTTTGAACTTTGAACTCAGACGGTGACATAACGCATTCATATCTTACTGTCTTAGCCTTCAACCTTAAGAACTCGTTGGACACACATTTTTAACTATGCTTTTAATCTTCCTCTGTACCTTTCTTCTCTCGTCAACCTCACTTCATTCCTCACTCAACACCTCTTCTGCAAAGTCTTTGATTTTCAACACTTTACTCATCTACCTCTTCCTTTATCATTAGTGCCCTTCACCTATCCTCTATGATGCACATGTATGATACGTGTATCGGATACGACACATACTCGATACGTTTGTTTTCAAAATAATAAAATACGATACGTGATAAATACGTGATATATGAATATTGTAAATTATACAATAATTCTTACAAATATAATAAATATATGATTGTCAATGTGCGAATCCAAATTTCTTAATTTGAGACTAATTATTTTGGTAGTCAAAACCTGATAACTAATGTTAGTGGCTAATTTAAAAATCAATTCATAATTAAAAATATTTTAATTATTAATTTAGAAACCAATTATAGTTTTTTGGAACTATTTTTAGTTATCAATTTAGTCACTATATAATGACTAATTATTATTTTTTTCACTAAAATTGGTCATCATTCAAAGATTTTATTATAATATATCATGACTTTATAAATTAGATATTTCATTAATAAGTATTTTTAAAATTTCATAAAATATCTAACACTGCACGTGTCAACTACAAATACGTGATTCACCTTAAAATATTAGTACTAGACACACTTTATGTAAGTTCCCTTCTTCGATAATCTTGGTATTTTAATTTACTTATCCACTTAGTTATGCTTCTCATAACTCGTGTCCATCAATGATGGAACAGTATGAACCGTCTTAAATATTTTAGAAAATTCTCTTGTCTATTTAATATTTTCTTATTCATAAGAAGTTTAACTTTGATATATTTATTTAATGCGAATATAATTTTGATAGAAACATCAATCCATCAAAGACGTCAAATATTAAAACAAGTTATTACAACATTTACATATTTCTTTTTCAATTTTATTTATGTGGATTGGCTACAAATCCACGGGTAAATGATTAGATAAAATGGATCAATAAAATTATCCCACAATTCACAGGTCAACCCAATCCATTTTTTATATGTTAAATGTAGAATAAATGAAAAGAAAACTGGTCAACCCACTTTAAGATTCCTACTTTCAATGATAATGATATTGCTTGGTTGATATAAATTAAGGAACAATTGATTTGTTAAATATGAAATTATAAATATGAAAATCTTAGCGATATTAAACTCATTTAATGTTTCTATATTTAAAAAATAAAAGTTGTTGCCTTTTTGATTAGAAAACCCCATATGTAATTTTGTATAGAAGTTGATTTGTAACATGATTATTATTGTGCGTGACTGAGATATTCTAAAATACACACAATTTTTCCTACCTTTTAATACGTTCTTCTCTCGATTATTTTTCTATTCTATATCCAATTTAAGATAAATATCTGTACGCTCATATTGTTGGGTATTGGGCTCCCTTCCTAGGTGGAGAAAAGGCCCAAAACTTGAGAAGCTCATATCTCACTTAACTTAGTGGAGAGAGACTATAAAATAAAGAGAGAGACAAAACAATAGAGTCAGAACACACTGAAAGCCCTAAGGAGAGGGAGAGGTAGAGGGAAAATTCTGTTCACGTTTTTCACAGAGCTGTCACAGTAGAATCGGCACTGCGGATTCGTTCACCGTTGGATCGGGCTGAAATTTCGCACTGCAGCAGTGATATTATAGATTTTCCTCTCTTGTTCTTCTCTATTTTGAAAACTTTGTTGCTTTGTTATTTGGTTGGGTGTTGGCACTAATTTGTGCTATTGATTGAGGCTCTTTTGTACTCTTGTTGATCATAGTGAAGCTATTTCTTTGATCTGGACGACTCGTGGTTTTTACCCTTGATTTGAGGTTTCACGTTAAAAATCTTGGTGCCTTTATTTGTGCTTTTGGTGATTTATTATTGCTGCTCTTTGATTATTGATCCTCATATATTCTTGCAAGTTAGGGGAAATTATATTGTTTATTATTGTTTTCCCATCACATATTAATCAATGTAAATGATATAAGATATTATCTATGTATGATATTAGGAAAAAAAAAAACTTACATGATATTTGACTTTCTTTATATAGATCATTATTTGAACGAGTTTCACTCAGACATTTCATTTCTATTTTAGAAATGTATAATATATGAACTTTGTATTAAATCTCATATCAAAACCTTAAATAAAGGGTTAAGTATGTTTTTAATCCCTGAATTTTGATCTAAAATTAGAATTCGTATTTGTCTAAAATTTTGATATATTTTGATCCTTAAACTTTAAGAATGAATGAATATAGTTCTTTTAACCCAATTACATTAGTTTTTTTTTTAACATATTTGAACACGTTTCATGTTAGTATTGAAATTGTTTATCGTTTGACACATTCCCGATTCAATATTTACTTTAAAATGTGTTTGACACCTAAAAAAAATGACGTAATTAGATTAAAAGAACTATATTAATTTATTTTAAAGTTTATGTACAAAAATATATTAAAATTTTAAATATAGACAAATTCCAATTTTAGATCAAAATTCAAGAACTAAAAATATAGTTAATCCTTAAATTAATATCACCTCTACAAGAACCATTTAAAAAAAAAAGTAAGGGATGACAATATATTACTAATTAAATAAAAAGGTTTCATACATGAATATATAAATATTCAATATATATATATATATATATATATATATATATATATATATATATATATATATCCTCTTTTTATTCACATTTCAATATTTTTATTTTATTCTTAATTATTATTTTAAAATCTTTTTGTCTTTAATTATTATGTTCAAATTTTTTGTGTGTAAATATTTTTATTTTTCAAATTTTATATTTAAGTCTATTTTAATAATTAATTATATATTTTTTATTCATCTTAACATAAATTTTTATAAAAATTAAAAAAATGTGAGCACATGCAGCGCTTCTGTGTTTGCCTGTATATAAGTACTTTAATGGGAGAGTTTGTTGACAGGAATAAATGATACTGAAATTTATTGTGGTCTCAGTATATTATTAGCAGTTGACTCACTTCCAGTACAGAATTTTAATGCTCAAGTTATTGCACTTCTTCACATAGATGGCTTTATCTGCCTATAAAAGTTATCAGACTTTTAAGAACAAAATGATTATGATTCATGATAAATTCACAATTTAAGAATCATTAACATTATAAATGTTATAATTAATTCATGAACTAATTGAATTGCAACCAGCGGGAAAAAGGAACGTGTTATTTATAGCTTTAATAAAAACATTTTTTATATATATTTTTTTTAATTTTAATATTTAACTAACTGTTCTTCAAATTAAATAATTATTTTATTGTTTTAATCTGTGAATTAATCATTTATTTAAATTTAATTATTTGAGAAATAATGTTTATATTTTGCATCAAATTGATATATAGTTGACTATTCACCACACGTTTTACCAGCCGTGTGTGCAACAACTTCCAGCGGTTTATAAATGATGACCTCAAACATTATATTCCTGTGTCGAACCTCGATAGTGTCAGTAATTGTTTAACGTTTGGGAGTGTGAATGTTCAGTGCATTCTTAAAAAAAAAATAAATGTTGTGTGAAACATTTCATTGCCTGAAACATATATTGGATTTCAAATTTAAGATGCGAGTTTAATTCAGAACTTTTTAATTAGTGATCCTAAAGTATGCGAAACACTTTCCCATTACCATCTCAAATATTCTGTTCCGGGAATAAAATAGAGAGAAAAAGAAATAAATGTGAAAGAAAAATAAAAATACATACTATTTAGTTGAAAATAAATAATAAAAAATAATAATTTTCCTATAATATTATTTTATTATTTGTCTGTTATATACAGAAAGAATTATACCTCATATGAGGTTTTTTGATGTTAAAATAACTACAAATATATAAAATTAATTAGGTGAACGATATAATATATTATTATTTTTTGTATATTTCTTCACACATTTAGAAGGAAAAAGAATTTTGGTTCTTTTGTTTTTACTTTCAATACTTTCCTTTTATATCTACTTCTTTTCTCTTTTTCTTTGTTTTTTCATAACTTTCTTATTGTATTTCTATAAAAAAAATCATTTTATCTTTTTTGAATTGTACAACTTAACTTTATTTATTTATTTTTGGATTGTATAATTTAAAATTAAATCAAATTACAAAAAAAATAATTTAAAAATATTTTTTTCTCTTAAAAAACGATTTTCAGACTATAATTTAAATGTTAAAAAAAGGTTTTATATTATACAACTTTTAAAATAAACAATAAATTATGAAAGTGTAGGAAGAAAGTTATTGAGGTACAGAAAGTTATGCAGGGATAGTAATGGGCTTAAAATCGTATCACCCAAACATTAAAGGGCCAAACCAGGCCCACCTACCACAAATATTAAATAAATACAGATGTACCCATGCACCAAATACACTCTTTAATAATACAAATCCCTCTCTCATTGTATAAATTATAGATTAGAAAATTATATTGAATTAAAGTTTTTATAGTGCTAATTTTCTTCCAAACGGTTTAACTATTTCTTACAATAATATTTTAAAGACCTTTTATTCAATATTTATCTATCTTAATCAATAATTTTTATACATTTACGTTTAAATTAAGTTTAATTTTTAATCGTAATATAAATAATTTATCATAAATCTATCGCATATTTTATACTCTTACAAACATTTATTTTGTTATAAATTTTACTGGTAGAGAAGAGACGAAATTGTTTGGAACTAATTTTACTCTTCATCCCATTATTTACTTCTCTTAATCAAACAGTGAAATAATTTAATTAAATTTTAACTATTTTATAAATTTAATATTTTAATTAAATTTATAAAGAAATTAATTTATTAAGTGTTCAAAATATTTTTTATTTTTATTTAAGTATTCAAAATATTCCTTTTTCTGATGGAACTCGAAAAAGCTTACCTAGATTGAATTACACAAACCAGTACCAAACTTACCTCAATTTCACAATTGAATAGTGACATCACAGGAACAGAGTACTCAATCATGCATCAATTTTCTATTTTTAATTAAGGCACATGGATCAAAACTTATTTTTCTTTTGCCCCATTTATCTAAACACCACATAACTCAGTGATGCTTCATTCAATTATGCATTCTTCTTGCATTTGACTCTTCTGAATACAGGAATCTCAATTATTATAGTCACAAAATAAAAGAAATAGATTATAACAAATATACAAATTATTTCCAGTAAATGTTTCAGAAAAGCCACATTATTACACTTTCACGTTTTATTTTTATATAATCTAATGGTTACAAATAAATTACTATTTCGAATCATTAGATTAAGAAAAAAAAAGTGAAATTGTTGGAATGAAAAGTAACTGCTAAAATAATCTATTCCTCTATTTTTTTTCGTGATTTTAGTTCTCGCATTTTAAAAATTCACAATTTTGACCTTATATTGAACTTTTGTGTATATTTATTTCTTTATTTTTTTTTAACTTAATTAGTTAAATCATTTATTAATGGTACTTCCATTAAATATGTTAAATTCATGATTTAGCTGGACTAAAATAAAATAAACAAAACATATGCAAAATTGAAAAATTAGTTTATACCCAAAATTTCATTTTCTTTTTAAAAACAAAGACTAAAATTTTGAAAAAATCAACACTCGAATTCCTGCTCCTCTTTTATTACTAATTAAATGACAGAAAATGACTTCATAAGACGAAGGAGAGAACTCTGAGATGTATTACATATATATTAGAAAAATTGTTTCAAAATATATTATATATTATGAAAAGCGTATTCTGAAAATTTTTATTTCTGAAAGTTTGTTCCTTAATACTTTTTATGTTTTAACAAGTTTTTTCCAAAAATTATGTTCAGAAAATTTCTTAAAATTAATCCAAAAAATTTCATAACTAGTAATCCAGAAGTCAATTTTACAAAATATGACTATTTTAAAAATTTTGGAGGTGCGATTAAAAATATTTACAGTGCATAAAGAAAAAACACTCAAAACCTTAATTTAGTCCATCTAAATTTGCCCCGAAAAGAGTGTGGATGAGTTTTCCTTGGGAATTTCTTGTTGCACCACATGTTTTTTTTCTTACATTCCTATATTTTTGAACATTCTAATTATACCCCTATTAAAATTAATAGAAAAAGTTATTTTGGATTGTATAACTCATGCAAATTTATATTATAAATAGTTCAAATTTTAATGTAAATTTGGAAATCAAAGGTACAAATTTTGTAATAAAGAATAACTAATTCATTTCACTTAGGAAGAAATTCCCTTTTATTGGGTCTTTCTTCCTACACTTTCAAGCATTTCTTCTGCACCTCCAAAATTTTTTTAAATTTTCCAAATATCCTTTGACCATTTAAGAAAACTCACGGACATCACACCCCCAAAAATACTTCCGGAAGTCAAAATATATGACTTCGATAAGTCAAAATATATCACCGAAAGTCAACTTCCGAAAGTCAAAATATATTACTGAAAGTCAACTTCCGAAAGTCAAAAATCATTACCAGAAATCGACTTTCGAAAATAAAAAAACATTACTGCAAGTCGACTTCCGAAAATCAAAAAACATTACGAAAATCAACTTCCGTAAATAAAATTAAATCAATTTAAACATTTTTAATTTTTTTAAAATTTATATTTTCTAACTTTTATTTTATTTCAATTTTTAAAAAATACGTATTAAAAATTATAAAACATATAAATTTTAAAATTATTACTTAAAAATATATATATATTAAAAAAAAAATTAAAAAAAAAA
>Ga0209589_1012939_pt1 | contig 11101 bp, 4 predicted proteins | sample CowpeawhiteBW_FD_187525 | JGI IMG/M metagenome (GOLD analysis project Ga0209589, IMG submission 187525) | Root nodule microbial communities of legume samples collected from California USA - Cow pea white BW (SPAdes) (version 2) | ecosystem: Host-associated > Plants > Roots > Nodule | place: USA...
GTCTTTTTACATTGTGAGAAACCAAAAACTTAAAAAAAAAACTAAAAATCATATAAAAAGTTTGGATAAATTAGTTTATGAATAAATTAATTTTAACTATAGAAAAATTCATTTTGTTTATTTATTTGTCCTTATTTTCTTAGAAATTTTATGAATAACTTAATGTAATCGATCATATCTTAATTATTGATGGATATATCTCTGTTATTTTCAACTATAATTTTCCTTCGTTGATGCTTATATACTAGCAAAATCAAAATGGTCATGTCGAGTAATATGTTATTTATCACATATATGTTGGAGCAACCATTCTTCAGTACATATTAATTTATCATTTAATTATAGTAGTTTTTGGACCACCCTTCAGCAGTCTTATTTCTTCCGTATGTCCCCACAACATGTTCTAAACCTATAAATATATAACATGACCCATCATCATAATCTACGGAAATACTAAGAAAATAAATTAATAGGGATATTATTCAAATACTCATATTTAAAATCATGGCAGCTATCCTAAAATGTGATTTTTTTTTGTCATTTCATTATTGTTGTGTTTACCAATCCCTGTCTTTGTTTTGGAGACTGACTGGCAAATTGGTCTTTGTAGCACATAATCACCAACGGCAAAAAGTGTAGTTGAGAATGTTTCTCGACTCTCTTTTACATGGTTCCGTATTTGAAATCCAAAACAGTCTTCCCATATGAGTGCTCTTTTCTCCTTTCTTTATCTTTCTAAAACCCAAGGAGCACAATCCTTCATTTGTGTTTGTTTTCTGTTTGGCCTTGATCGATAATTTTTATTCTTATTATGTTGTATGATTTTGTTAGATGTTTTGTGTCTTTTTTTTGTTTTTTGTTGAACTTGGGTACTTCTCCTTTGATGGTGTAAGGTTTTATCATGGTTTTGATTCCCTTCAAAACTACTATGATGCCCTAATTAATGCCAAGAAGACCATCAACTATCAAGTTGGTGCGTACCATTAGTTTTTCCATTTTTGAAGTTTATGGATCCAGCAAGTTTTTTTTTTCTGATGAATCACTATGAAAGCCTAATTATTTTTTGAGGTTTATGAAAAATATTGAGGATTTGAGGTGCCGGAAGAGATAAGAGCATGAGAGCATGATTGAAGGCACGAAAGGAAGGAGCTTTTGGCTACAAAAAATTGTTTATTAAGTTGGCTTCTCTAAAACCCTTTTTTATTTTGTATTATTAGTTGGTGTTTATATTTTTGTTCTACAATTTTCTTAATAAAAAATAGAGACAATATTTCCTTAGTAAAAATGTACGTTTTTTTTAGCTCTATTTAATTATGGTTGTAATTTTTATTGTTCATTTTGGTTCGTATGTGTGTGAATTTATATCCGTGTAGAGCTTTGTGGATTCTACTTCTACATTTTGCTTGTGGTTTTTCTCTTTCTCTTTTTGTTATAGGACTTTGTTGAAAAAGGTCCAACACTAGCTATAACTTTTTTCCAAAAATGTGATTTTGTTTCATTTTTCTGTATGTGCTAATGCTTTTTGCAAGTGTTGTTTATGTTACATTGGTATTTGTTTGAAGTTTAAGGGTAAGTGTTTTGGGTTTTATAATATACACTAGTGCAAAATTTCCTTTTTACCTCGCCTTATATGCCTCGGTTGGCCAGGAACTGAAGCATATAATGGCGCGGTGACATTTTTGCAATTCCAACCAAGTTTTATGCCTCAGTTCAGCTAACACCCGAAGCCAAAGATAGCTATAGGCCTCGGTTCGCGCAAAACCGGTGCCAAAGAGTGCTATAGGCCTCGGTCCAACAAGACCCGAAGCCAAAAAGGGACTGCATTTTTAAAAAAGTGAAGTAGTCGTTAGGTGTTTGGCCTCGGTCCAACAAGACCCGGTGCCAAAAAGGGGTATATGGCTTCAGTTGTTAGAGGAACCGAAGCCATAGGGTTTATTTAGGGTTTCAATTTCGCGAACCCTTCTACTTCTTGACGCCATGAATCTGCAACTCTTTCCTCTCTCTCTTCCCTCAAACAACTTTCACCACATCTGTTTCTAAGTTTTGGATCGACGTTTCTTCTTATGATCTCAATCTCAATACCTTTCATCTCCATTGAAAATTGATTGAATGCATCAATGATCTCAGGTTCTCCTAACCAAGAGGACAAATCGTTTCTCTCTCCTATATATTCTTCGTCTGGTGAGTGTGCAGAACCAATGTCAATCACAGCCATGAACCTTGATGCCTGAAATAAACTTGGTAGTGCTGATAAGAAGTATCTCTGTGGATCCATGACGAAATTTGAGTACTCGGGATCCTCTTCCTTGGGAATTAGTTTTCGCATTAATGGTGGACGGATTGGAACATATCCACCATAGGGATATTGACCGAAGTTCAAGACAGATCTGCGACCACCTCTACCAGATCTGTGATTGCGAAACCTGCAAATCAAAAAACTAGATCTGCAAACATTGTCGCGACCCCTGCAGATTCACAAACCACCATTGACAATCGTTGTTGCGCGCGAGCCACGAGCACCGCCACGAACACGTTACCACGACGAGAACGCCTTCATTGCGGACGCGGCTGAGCCACCATTGACACAATGGCTTCGGTTCACAGTAGAAACGAGGTAGAAGAGTAGCTCTATGGCTTCGGTTCACACCCGATGCCAAAAGCCATCCCTTTTGGCCTCACCCTAATATGCCTCGGTTCTAGAACCGGGGTAGAATATCAAAAACGACCGGGGCCAAAAGCCCTTACTGCACTGGTGATATTTAGTGAAAATTGATGATTTTGTTTAATTCTTGGGTATTTTGGGTGCTAAATTTGAATTTATTGAGGCTTATGGGTTTATGTAATTGAAGAGTTGAATGTTTCGAGATGTTTGGAATGAGATCCTAGAAATTTACTGAATGTATGTTTGATTTAATTGATGGTAAGGCTACTAATTAGTTTGAAATTGAAATCTGAGTTTCTGATGTTGAATGGAGAGCTTTATTTACGTGTTCTTTTTTTTCTATTAGCTTCTGATAAATGCAATGGATTGATGGTTTGGGTTCAATCTACTGCTCACGTTCCCGTTTGTTTGATTAAGGGTAGGTTGAATGTTTTAGTTATTTAAATCTATTGGTTTTGTCATAGGTTTGTCTAGTATACTGAAAGGCGTACATTTTGTATTTTGTTATTTTTTTATTTTCTTTTTTCTATTCATTTTTATTTAGTTGTTCAAGTTACTTATGAGCATTATGAGATGAGATTTGTGTCCAAGCTTTAGGGATTAGGAACTATGGTATCAGTATTGGCCTATTTTTGTTTCATTAATATTCTACTATGCATTAGTAATGACCTAATTTTGTTTTCATTAATCATATATGCTTTGTATTTGTAATTAGTGTTGCTCATTGAATAAACTTTTACATGTCGAATCTTATTTTGGAGCCAAATTCGATTTTGATATAGTTGACAAGAAACGACTTTTCGACCTAATCAATGAATTGCCATCAATATTTGAAGTTGTTATAGGGGCATAAAAGAAGGAAGTTAAGGAGAAGTCTTTTGTTTCCAACCATCGTGGCATCAAGATTAAGTCCAACTCTAAGGCACAATGAGCTCCCAAATTTTCATACTCCCTAAATATCTAAATTTCGTTGTTTCATCTCTTAAAAAATGTGATATTTTGTAATTTGTGCCATGGATGCAATGTTTTTATTATATTTGTGGAATGAAAGTAGTATTTTTTTTTGTATAACGCTTTGGTGAGTACAATTTTGTAAATAATGTTAATTTTATTTTTATCTCAAGTGTTTATCAAATCAGGCAAGCAATTTACATTTGCAAAGATTAACTACTGGGAAATCTCTTTGTGGCTACTAGGAGATCCTACTAGTTTTTTAGTTTTCTTCCATCTCTTTGTGGTATCTACTTCCATTTCTTAATTAGTCAACAATAATGATTAACCTGTCAAGTTGAATATTTAAAATTGATGAATAAATAAATTTTGTTAATATTAATGTTTCTGTTAATATCAATGTTCTCTTTCACCTATGTTATTGGTATGGTTCAATCATAGTTTGTTTATGAACAACTTGAGGAGTCTTCCATAACTTCTCTCTTTTGTCTTCCTGTTTTTTCAGGCTACCTATGAAATGATATTTGTGTTCACTCCAAGCTCTAAGAACTGATGACTTAAACATATGGTAATATTTATATTTCTTTGTATTTATTACCTATCTTTAGATCATTTAATATTTTCATTGTATTTAAAATTTTGTTTACTTATTTAAAATTTTGTACGCATTTAAATTTTTAGGAGCTATTTGGATTCTAGAATTGTTTGTTTTGTAGTTAGTTTTTTGTTTATGTTTTTCGGTTTTTCATTTTACATTTAACATGGAATCTGGGTAAAGTTGGCATGGAATGTAGGTTAGTACAATCACTTGCTCTATCCAAAGATGTGTTACTTTCTTCAAAGTTGAATGTTGTATAAACTTTTTTCAATGAAAACCTTATCTTTATTTCAAAAAGTGGACAAAAGATCATTTTTATTTAGTAACTCATTTTCAATTAGTATCTTTATTTCAACGAGCTCCATCTTTCTTTTTAGTTTAAGCATTGTCTTTGATATATACTTTTTAGATCACTTATCACCTTTGATTTTATGTTTTCAACTAAGTTATTTAGTGATATTCAACCACTGGTAAAATGTTATTGTTTCTTCTCTAAAAATATGTATTATTTCTTCACAAATCAACAAGAAATGTGAAAAATGTGATCATAATGAACTTAACTTTTACATCAGAGATGTATTGTTAGACTTTATAGTGTAGATTTGGTAATTTGATCTGAATCTTAATTATAGTCCATAATTATGTATTTCGATATTCTATTCTCAGATGAGGCCAACAAATGAAAGGCAAACTATTTTCTATACATGTACTCTCTAAATCAGTGTTATTCTGAACTTTATTGAGTTAAACTCGCAAGTTAGATAAACAATTAATTTATCTTGACACTAGGCTCATGCTTAAATGAACCGAAGGTTTTGAAATACTGAAATTTCTCTTGTAAACCCCTTTTGCTTGAATGAAATACTTAATTTTAGGATGTGAGATTCATTCTTTAAACCTGTGTAGGAAATTGGAGTCTTTGTTTTTCACACAGTTACGAGGTCTGATATAGCTACCGTAATAATTATAGATTTGACATTTTTAGTATTTAGTTTCATGAAATAAATGAAATTAAGTAACATTTTATCTTTTGTTTCTATATAAACTTTTCTTAGTTGAAAATGCAACAATTAATATTATTTGTTGGAAACATACGAGTATTCTATTGAGGAAGATCATTATTTGAAGATGAAGGTGCTTCTTGTAACATCCCGACCAGATATTACAAATTTAAATAATAACAGAGAAATAATATATAAGCGTCATTTATTAAAACATCATTTCCCAAAAATGCGAGAAATTTAAAAATTTATTTCATTGTGAAATATCTCAAATTCATAATTTATAAAATTCAAATATAGAAACCATGTTCAATAATCCAAATGTTTATATAATCCTTAAAATACATAAAATAATAAAACTTTGAGAAAATCCTCTCCTAACTAGCCCCGCTCCGACTCTATGCCTCACCAAATCCACTTACAACATCATCTGCTCTCGTGTATCGCGTACACGATCATCACCAAACACAAGCAGATAGGGTGAGCTAACAATTAAAATAATCACATATACAGACATATATATCACAATCACACAAAAAGAATTTCATCCTTTGGTTCCATACCACATGACCACCACCATGTCAATCATGTTCTATGTCTTCTAATGAGTATCTCAAGATGTCTTGTTGTCACACCTACCAGCCACAACTGGCAGAGCACGTGTAGGAAACCATACTACGGACCACATTTTGTAACGCCAAGTGGAGTTCCAAATACGAATAACATTCGTAACGTCCCAAGACTACCAAAATCGTCAGCTTAATACTGAGGAGAGCAATCTAACTGGACCCATCCGTACACGCCATAACGTGCACACTTACATTGGCAATACTCGCCAACCCGAGCCACAACTCAAGAGTTCCTCGTGTTCATCCGTCATCCCGAGCCACAACTCAAGAGATGTCATTTCGAGCTACAACTCAAGGAATGCAACGTGCTTAACCCCTATTTCGAGCCACAACTCAAGGGATATGTTCTGAGCCATAACTCAAGGAACACCACCAAGCCGACCTTCGAGATATCATCAAAACCTTGTAAACAACACACATCCAAATCAAGCAAAGCACTTTTTCTTCATCAATATCGCCTAACGCTGCATACGAGTCGCCAGGCGCAACAGGCTTCCAGACCGCTTGGTGGGGGACACGTGCTGCCAGGCGCCAAGTGCCTTGTAGTCCACTCCCTTACAGCTATTGCTTGGCGGATCAACCATTGCCGCCAAGCGCCTTACCTCTATGTTGCTCTCTGAAACTACAACTATCGCCTGGCGATTCCAAACCTACCGTCAGGCGTTGCACCAGTAACGCATGATTTACTAGTTTGACACACTCTTAACCAAGTTCCACACTATCCAATTCATCACCCCTAACCTTAAGCACAATCAGGTACTTTCCCAGCTCACCATGATTTGTATTGCACTACCTTAGCTCTTGTACTCACTACATATAATAATCATATCATTACTCTTTGGGTTACAACTTACCTTCAGATTTTTCATAAACTAGGACTACCAATGGTTGTATAATTCCAGCAATTGAGAATCCCTACCCCTGTCACCTTGCCACTAATTATACTTTACCATAATGTTTTTGCTATAACTCCATTTCGTTTCATTTCCAAACCAGTCCTCTCCTACGGAGTAACCTAAGCCAATTCCCTCTAAGTCATTTCCTAGTTACATTATTCTACTTAATTATTATATTCTAGCCTTTTTCTCTTATCTAACCACACGTTGCATCATTTCTCTCTATTAATCCCTACATATTAAGCCACTAACTCGATCTACAGATTCCCAAATCTTCTCTCATGATCAAATTTATCCACAGATTTCTCCAACTCCACATTACACCTCGTGATCACGCAATACCTGTCTGCACTACGATGGCGCCTGACGGCAGAACTCGTGCCGCCAGGCGGTGCATGCCTTTCTGAAAAAGAACCTAGAATTTCTACACCTACAACTCAAGGTCACCATCACTATCTTTTCACCAATTCATCCAATCTTAATTCGATTAATGGCACACATGTCTTAATTATCATAGAACTAATTACTTCTATTTCAATTCCCATTGTAATTTATTCCAAAACCCAAAAATTTCCCAATTATTCAAACCCTAATTTGGAATTACACCATAATCATCTCAAATCCCTTGTCCTACTCATAATCAAGACATTTTTCAACAATTATCAATATCATATGCTTAGCTAACAGAAAATATTCGTTTTCCCATTTATCAACCACCCAGAAGTGTACAAAAATAAAAAAATACGCGAAACAAGTCGCGTCGCCTAGCGGGTGTTCCTCACCGCTAGATAGTTCATGCTAAAAACCCAGAAACTGGGTGCGCAACCACGTGTCGCATGGCGGCAAGCTCGTGCCGCCAGGCGGTTCCATCTTTGGAACCCAAAAATAACCTAGAAAAAGGATGAGTCGCCTGGCGGTGGTTCATCACCTGCCAGGCGGTTTCTGAAAAATTCCAGAAAACACAAAATTACACAAAATAGACAAAGTTTACACATTCATTTTATCATACTTTTCATGCAATTAACAATACGAATTAAAAGGTACGGTTTCAGCTCCCCTAACTTGGATTCCTTGCTACACTTCAAGAATTCTAGAGTTCTTTCTTTGCTCAACAATGGCTTCCCTTGCTTTCCTTTCCTTTCAGCTCCTTATCTCACTCACTAATATAGTGTTTACTCTAAAACCACTTTGCTATACGAATACACCAATGACAGCCCCAACAAACCTTTCTCTCACCCTTAATTGATCACTTTAATCTTGCTTGATTAGCCTTAATGATAATAAAACGAATTTCCATTAAAATTAGCTTAATGATCATTCAATATTGGTTCTATGGTGGTTTCACAATCCCCTTCAGCTGCCTTAATCTTGCTTGACTAGCCTTAATGATAATTAAACAAATTTCTATTAAAATTAGCTTAATGATCATTCAATATTGGTTCTATGGTGGTTTCGCAATCCCCTTCAGCTGCCTTAATCTTGCTTGACTAGCCTTAATGATAATTAAACAAATTTCTATTAAAATTAGCTTAATGATCATTCAATATTGGTTCTATGGTGGTTTCGTAATCCCCTTCAGCTTGTGCCTTCTTAGATGACTAGGGTTTCTACTCTTTCACGGTTATGCCAAAAAGAATTTTAGCAAAAAGAGAGTTTACATGATTCGAACCCATAATCATAACAATGTCAAATAAATTCACAACCATTTAACCAATTCATGTTTCGTGATAATTCTTATAAATATAGGATTAAATTATCACTCATCATAATCAAGTATATTATTAAAAATAATAATAAATTAAATAGCACATAAACGACATACATAGGACTTCAACCCAAGTCCTCTCACACAATCAAGTACTTTTAACCATTTAAGCTAGTACTTTTCCACATTATACATGTTAGTATTAAATGCCATTAAGGCTCCCACTTTCTGCATTTATTATTTATTTATTTATTTATTTGATTAAATTTCATGGGTCTTACACTTCTGTAGTTGAATTTCATAAAGTTGTTTTACTCTACTTTTTTTATCTTGTTTCTCTGTTCAATATGTTGATAATTTGTAGAATGTAGACGTTTTAGAAAGTTGCAACTAGAAATTAAATTGAGCTATTTAACAAATTATTTCCAATATGTTTTCATAGCAAATTCCAGGTGTTAACTACTTGCAGTTGTATTGTTGGTAACCGATGAAAGGTTGTGTTATAGATAATTAAGTATGTTGGGGTTTAGACGTTGGTTGTCAAGGTAATAATAATACCAATAAATGATAAACTTATCATGATTAAGAATGAAGCACAAACACATTCTTAACTTCTTTAATGCGTATTTTATCAAATATTGGTGGCTAACTAAAGAGCTTTAGTTATTTTTTCCTTGCAGTTCTTGATGCAAGACAAAGCTAGCCATCATAAGCAGTTTTCGGGAGAGATCAACAGAAGGTATGTTTATCACAAGTTTTTTTAGAGGGCTGTTAGGTTTGAGTCATTATAGTAAATTATAAGTTTTATTAGAGTTGTTAATCGTTATTTTATTATTTAGTTTGATTTGAACTCATTCTAGATCAATTATTAACTTCATCGACAATGTCATTGTGATACAACTTTCTCTGTTTCAATTTTTTTCTTGATGGTTTATGTTCACCATGTTTTTGTAATAGGACTTCAAAATTTTACTACTCGAATTGTGATATATCTTAATTTTGACTGCATCTCTGGTTGTATTCAGTTGTTAAAATGCTTAATTTTTGCTAGCAACAACATTTCCATGATGTTAGTAATCGGTGAAGGTTTGTGTTGGAGATTGTTGGATAAGCAGCATTAATGGTTCTGAATTATTTATAAATAGTTAGTTACCTTAATATCTATTGGAAAAAATAGAAAAAAAATATTCTTTAAATTAGTTTTTATTGGATTGTTAAACTTGAAAATATGTCAAGAATATTGCCTATTAGTCATTATCTTTGACTTAAGTTTTTTCATTTAGACCATTGTCGCAATCGAAACCGGGACGACGAACCAAAAATAAAAATTTGAAAAAAAAAAATAGAGTTTGGAGTCGCCACCATAGTTTATTATGGAAAACTACAAAAAAAAACCAAAAAAGATAAAACAAGGTCTGCGCAAAAACCAGATTTTGGGTCCGGGAGTCGGTTAAGCATGGGGAAGGTATTAGCACCCCCACAACGTCCGTCCTAAGACGGTACCTTTAATTAAATGTGCAAAATGATATGATTTTCAAAATATTTATTTTTCCCAAAAAATAAAATAAAAGGATGTACAAAAGAAAAAAAATTATTTTTTAGGCCCGACTAGGATTAATCCTTGCTCTACCTATCTCCATTTACAATGGAGAATCAGGGTTGCGTAGTTCTTTATGAAAAAATATTTGGAAAATTATTTGAAAAATGATTTAATTTGTTTTATAATTTTGAAAACCATTTTATTTAAATTTTAGCATTATTTTAAAATTGGTGTCATGCGATGCGAGCAACTAGACAGACACTTGAAATAAATTCTTTTTTTATAATCTTTTATTTTTATTTTTTAAATCATTTATAAATTTTTAATATTTTTTAAAGTTATTTTAAAGTAATTGTGGATGTCATTGCGACGTGGACAACCAAATAGATATAAAAGAGTAAACAAAAAAAGCCATTTTTATTTTTAGATCATCTATATATATTTTTTAGAAAAAACAAAAGTCTAAATTGGATGTCATGCGACGCGAGCGACCGGGCATACACTAAAGAAAGGGAAAAAATATTTTTTATGATTAAAAAAAATAATGAAAATTGAAAAAAACTAAATCAAGAGATGAAGGAATTGAGAGTGATGTACCTTAAAAAATCTTCAATATCTCTTCACCTTTTCTCTTTTCTTTTTTTTTTTTGCTTCCTTTTCTAATATTTTTGTGTTTGTTTTTTCCAATAGAGATAAAGATGAAGATGAGAGGTGTCTATATGGGTGGTAATGAGTAGGGATGGCAACGGGGCGGGGCGGGGACGGGTTTCGCTATCCCATACCCATCCCCGCATAAAAAATTCATCCCCATTCCCATACCCAAACCCAACGGGTATCAAACTTTTTTCCCATCCCCATCACCACCGGGTAACGGGTATAACCTCGTACCCATATCCGTACCCGTGTTCTAACTACTTCAATATTAATTTTTATAAAAGAAAAAAAATTATGGTAAAGAAAACATAATATTATGAAATATTCAATATTAGGAGAATTTTCTTCGATGCCAAATACCTTAAAATAAATTATAATTGTTTACATTTTATATTAGAATACCAAATAAAATTTCATGTGAACCAAAACATTTATTAAATTTGCAAACTACAACATTGATGAACT
>Ga0209589_1012948_pt1 | contig 11094 bp, 3 predicted proteins | sample CowpeawhiteBW_FD_187525 | JGI IMG/M metagenome (GOLD analysis project Ga0209589, IMG submission 187525) | Root nodule microbial communities of legume samples collected from California USA - Cow pea white BW (SPAdes) (version 2) | ecosystem: Host-associated > Plants > Roots > Nodule | place: USA...
TATATATTTCGGGTGTAGGGACCAAGAGCCTACTAAAGAACCTCTTCAAGCTTACTCCACTTCCCACTGCAAGGATAACTTCTCCAAGAAGATCAACTCCTTAGCTCCATCGGTTGGGGATGACGATCGGGGTACCTGTCTAAAGGGCTCCGATGCTTAAGTCAGTAAAGGACTGATCGGTGTATCAGTGTAACTGCTGTAATAAATGCGAATTTAAGATGCTCACCAACCTACCTTTGGGCCCTATTTATAGTTTTCGGTGTGGGCCTGTGATTAGGGTTCCTTAATCACGGCCCAATGATCCTTTAATCAAGATTACTGACTCGTTTAACGTTAATTAAACCGATTGACTGGTTGTTTGACCGTGCGACCGATGACCGCTTGACTGGGTTAGTTATACTTTGTTTTTAACAAGTGAACGATTCGCGTATGGCTGATCAACCGACAGACGCATGTAAAGGACTACGCGAATCTAGATACTGATCGACCGACCGACCCGATGGTTGATCAACTGATTGTCCTTTATTAGGTTAATGTGTTGTTCGTGCGATGCCGATCGATCGATGTCCCGTTGGGGATCAGAATGTCACTCGTTTATGTGTTACCGATTGACCGATGGGCCTGGACATGGTTGACTTGTGAGACCGATCAACCGATTGCTTCTGGCAGTACCGTGACTTATTTGTATAACCGTTTGACCGATGGTCCTACAATTTATTCACCGGGCCGTTCGACCGCTTGTCTCTTAACGAGGTTATGTGGTTTGTTCGTAGAATCGATTGACCGATGGTCCACAATTTATTTACCCGGCCGTTTGACCGATGATGTTTTATACACGAGTTTTTCCAACCTTGTTTGATGGGCCTGAGGATTGGTTTTGGCCGAGTGACCGATAGAACATACAGTACAATATATATTTAATTTTATAAAATTAATTAAAATGACTTCTTAGAAACCAAATGTGTCGCTCCCCAGCCTCATCCCAAATTTCACAACTAAGAAACTAAATTAACCATTCAAACACAAATTACCTATGCAACCAAAAAATCAACAATTGCAAACATACCAAGTATTTACATTACAAGTTTATAGGCACTCGTACTTGCATAGTTTGACCTGGCCAAATTCACAATATATATATATATATATATATATATATATATATATATATATATATATATATATATAATATATAATCAAACTCAAATATTAAAATTACATCTTTTTCAAATCGAAATAGAGACGAATGACAAACCAGAAATAAAACTTACAAATAGAATTGAAGTTAGTATCATAATTTATTTTGTAAAATTACAGAAAAATCGAAAAGATAAGTTTGTAAAAATAAGATTTTGGGTCTGAGAATCAGTTATGTGTTGACATCCTATCATGCGCGTCTTAAGACGATACATTTATTTAAATGTGCAAAAATTACGTGATTTTCAAAATATTTAATTTTTTTCAAAAATAAAAAAATACTATTAAATAATTAAAAATATTTATTTTTATTTTTGGGACCAACCCGTACGAGTCACGGGCAGCCCATACAAGCTGCGGGTCATGCAGAATGGGCCTTTGCGAGTTAGAGAAATCAATATCTCACTTCGTTTCACTTTTTGGCGGACTTGCGGATCGGTCTGCACACTTACAGACCGGTCTGTTAGGTCAAATCTATATTATTACTCCAAGGAAAAATAAAAAAATACTTTCTATAATTAGATTTTGAATAAAAATTATCTTCTTCTATACTACAAAAATATCATCGTGTTCATTTTTTATATATTCTACGTCCAACTGATATAGAAAATAACGCATGACTTACAAAATTCTCATCGCGTTATTTTTTATACCTAATAGATTAAAACCAATATAATATATGGATATAAAGTGTTTTTCGGTGAGAGGATATTGTTCGCTATATTAATTATGTTAACAAACAAAATAACACGAAAAGAAAAAAAAAAGAAAAAATGTATAAATTTAAGGATTAAAAATTTATTTAACCTTGAAATTCGAATCTATGTTTATATTTGATTTCTGGAGTCCTGTTTCCACAATTCATTAATTCGTGTAGGTGTGGTGACACATATTCTAAGGTAAGCTTGCATTATTTCTCAATGAAAGATTGACTTACCAAGTCTTTTTGTATGACCTCTGATATAGATTGAAAACTTCATGACAAATGCATCATATTTATTAACTCATATTTATACTTATATTTATATATAAATATAAATCCTGATATGTACATTTCAAATATATTACCAATTAAAATGTTAAAATTTAACACTTTCATTCAAATATGCTTTAAATAAATTATTTAAATGATATTTTCATATTTACACTTAATACTTTTAATTTTAGGAAAAGTAACTACCTAAATAAATAAAATTTGTATATTGTATTCATAATTGTACTTTTTTTCATTTATTATAATTTGAAAAAGAATTAGTTTAAAATTTTCAACAATCTACAAATTTTGTCTCGTGAACAAAATTTATATCAGACCATATTATTATTGAATTTATATAAAAAATATAGTAAGATAATACCAAAAAAGTCAATAGATATTATGTAATTATATTTCCCTAAAATGAAGAAGTAGTTTCTACAATTATTTGTTTGTTAAAGAAAATGAAATAACAATGATAAATTTAAGAGGAAATGAAATAAAGATAGATGGGGAGACATTTGGGGAGGAGTGGGAACCCTAATTCCATTCTTGCCTTGATCACTTCAGCTGAATTAATATATGTGCAGACAGATTGATAATTATGCATATGTTCACATCAGTGTATTTGAGAGTATTTGAGGAAGAAGATGTGTGGGATCAGTCCATTTCTATAGTCGTATAAGAGATGAGATTTGAGATGAATTATTCTATGTGAAAATAGGTTTCAACTCCTGAGTTAATCTGACTTATCATGAGTTTGAATTAGGTTGAATATAGAAAAATTCAATTTTTTCAAAAGTAGATTCAATTGAGTTTGATACTTAATTCACGGGTTAAACGGATTCAAGTCGGGTTGAAGGTAAGTTGACCTATTAAACCCACCAACATATTTTTACAATTTTTAATTTTTTTTTGCTATAATTATTTAGTACTTCTAATTATATAGGTTCACAATTTCATATTTTTAAATGCTAGAGTGTTACTCCATAATATTTGAATAGTTTGAATGTTTAATCAATTGGTTTGTAATGTTATATACATTGGTAATATAATCTTTAACTATTATAATAATATTTTAAGAATTAAGTGAACAATTTGATTTTACTATTTACTATTAAAAGTTAATTAAGTCAATTCACTCTCATTGTAATGTAATAAATATATAAAATAAATTGCAGAAAAAAAAAAATTTGTAAGTGAGTCAACCCATTAACCCACCAACCCGTGGTGGGTTAGGCTAGGTTGCAAAATTTTTGGCTCACCAAAATGTAAGCCAGATTGAGCTGACCCTTTCTTAGCTTAACATGTGATGAGCCAATCCTTATAAGTCGAGTTGATTTACTTTAACACCCTATTATTCACGTAGTGTTATTTTACTGAAATGACCCTTTTTTTTTTTCAAACGTGAAAGCTTTGTTGAGAAGGCTGTGAATCAAAGGAGGCTTTGTTATATTATTATTATTATTATTACATGTGTAAATATTGGCACAACAGTGCCTTTGTGTACTATCTTTTAAATATGCATTATATTATATTAGTAGATGATGGTTGATGATATTGTAATATTATTAAGTTAATATACAAAATAAATTTATATTTATTATAAACAAAGTGAAATAAATAAAAAAAAATAAGATGAATAGAAAAAGAGAGAAGATAAACAGTCTTACAAAAACATGTTAAAATAATAGTTAATTTTTTAAAATTTAACAAATAATTATTGTATAAAGAGTAAAGTTAAAATTAGAATATATGATGAAACTTAAGTATTATTAGATATAATTGTAACTCCAAAATTGTGCTGAAATTATTATGAAATTGTTCTAGAAAATTTTATGATTTTTCAAGTGTGGAAATGTTGTAAAAACAGCCAAATTAAAAAAAAAAAAAACATAGCAGTTTGACATAGCAGTCAGAGCCCACCAGACGTCAAACTACTCTGTTTTTTTTTTTTCCATTTAGTGCGAAAATTGACGTTTGCTGCTTTTGGCCCCGACGTTGGATAACATTGGACTCCTATTGTCCTGACGTTAAGTGACGTCTGCTATGTTTTTCGACGTTATTTTGACGTCACCCAGTACCACGTCAGTGTTTGGACAAACGTCAAAAACCGAAAATATAGGACTTTAAAAGACTTTTTTGTGTTAGTGAATATGAAAAGAAAAAAATTATCTTTATATATAATTATAGATTATTATTACTATTATAATTAATTATAATAATAATAATAATAACAAATAATAATAATATATTAATTTTAACTGTAAAGTAAAATAATAATTTTTTATTTTAATCTATTTAAATAATTTTTTATTTATTATATCCCTCTAATCTTTCGGAAAGTTTACTTAATTTTTTTTTTCATCTCTAAATTATTTTAAACATAGTACACAAATTTTACCTCAAAGTTTATCAAATTCATTTCTCTCGTTCTCAAATTCATTTCTCTCTTTCTCAAATTCATTCTTATAAGCGAACAAAATGTAAACATTTTGGCTTTAGTGTAATTAAACCTTCCAATCTTGGACGGGTGGGTGAGGAGGACTGGACTGTGGTTTTTTCTCGAAGTGGCTTGGCTTTTAATTGTCATGCGGCTGCGTGGGAGAGGAACGCTGCCTCGTGTGAGTGCATGCTAATGTTATTGTGATAAGACATGTCAAGAGGATGTGTAGGATAAATGTAACAATTTTTTCGTATTTTACCTGTATGATAAATATTGTCTTGTATTATATTTATATATATATATAGGTATTTGTTATACATGTGATTGGATATTTTTTTAATATTTATGGGTATCAATGGGTATCCACAGGTATTTAAAAAAAAATTATTTAACAACATATTTTAATCTTAAATTTAAATAAAATACAATACATAACATTTATAAATTTCAAACAGAATTCAAATAACCTATTTAATTAGTGTTGAATGACAAATTATAAAAGAAATAATTTTTTTAAAAACTAATTAATAAAAACATAACTCATTCAAAATCAATAAGTTAATATTTTAAACATGTTTTTTTTAATTTTTTTAATTTAAATTATAATATAGCGGTAAGGATATCCACGAGTACAGATATTATGATACCCGTACCTGCATAGTTAACATGCTGGTATAAAAAATACTCGTAAAATACTCGTACTCATTACCCACATGTATCTATTTACAATATTCATTTTCTACCTGTTGTCAATTTTATCCACATATACCCACAGGTACAAACTTTTTTTACATCCCTAATTATTGTTGACTTTCTATTCTTTATTTCTTCTAATTGTTTGATTTGTTATGAAATTCATTCACATTTTCAATATACTTTTCATCTTGTCATAACTTTATGTAATTATGTTCAAATGATGTATGTCAATTAAATATTTTTAATGTCTCACATTTGAATATTTATATATTTTTTAATATTTTTATTTATTGTATATTTTCATTTCACATGAGAATGTTTAATACTATCAAATTAAGTGTTTAATAGCATAAACCTTTCATTTACTAGGTAATATAAAAAAATTATCTTCTTTATTATATTATTATTAATTTTTGTTTCATTTGATTTTGTTTCGTTAAAACAATTTTTGTTATTTCTCAACCATTGACTATATTGATATTTGAAAATTTTTCCTAGATCTTTAAGGTATTTTTCATCTTATCATACCCTTAATTATATATATTTATTTTTCTTTCTGCGATTTCATTCAATAATCTCTCAAATTGTTTATAAGACAAACGTTGATAATTTTTTAATATTTTTAGTTTTTGTTTATTTTTATCATGTATAATTTTGTCATTATAATTATATAAATAAATTTTATTTACTATAATATAAATTTTAAATAAAATTTATTTATCTAATTTGTCATGAATTTTTTTATCACCATCCAACATATATTGAAGTTCAAAAAATAAAAGATCGACGTTAAACTTTTATTATTATTAATTTAATATTTGTTATTTGTTCTTTGTATGATTTTAATCAAGTTATGTATTATAACTTTTATTAGTGTACAAAAAGAAAGATTTATTAAAATTTAAAATATTGAAGTAAACAGACATTTAAAATATATTTTTATCAACTAGGTTTCATTAATGTTTGCAAATATAAGTAAACAAAAATTTATTAATATTTCTTTTTGATGATTCCATCATACATGATTGAGTTGCGAAAACTCCTGGATAGGTATCCTACATCTGAACTGAATTCTTTCTAGTTAAAGAATATTTTTCTAGTTGCTCTGGAACAATTAGGAGATTCTCTAGAAGAAATACAGAGTTTTGCTTTTGGTAACAACATGCTATGGGGTGGTGGTCCCGCTTATGAGGTCAAATCCATACGTTCTAAGAACAAATATTGGAATCTCATCGATCTCATAAATATTATAGTAAATCCCATCAATCGAATCGCTTTATGATATCCACATTTGACTTACAAAATGGATATTAAAATACTTGCTAATTACGGGTAACATATACTTACGGATATCAATTATTTGTCACAAATTTTATTTACAAATATCCATGGATATAGATATTTTTGTCATCCCCACTAATTTATATTAAAAAATTTCATCTTATCCTACGTTACCGAAATATTTACATGTTCAAAACAAATCTAAAAAAATCTTTATTAATATTTCTTAAAATTCTTAAAACAACATTTTCTTAAAATTCTATAATTATGTTCGTAGTATTATTTTCCCTGCTTTCTCTTACATCATTCAATAATATATATATATATATATATATATATATATATATATATATATATATATATATATATATATAATGAAATTTTCAAAGTTATGTTACCGGTCATTTGGACTGACTTGGTAAGTCAATTTTTCATTGAAAAATAAGGCAAATATATGTTAGAATATGTCTTACCACTTAAATTGTGGAAACGAGTTATTTTAAACCCAACGGAACACGCCAACATACAGTTTATGCATGTTGACTCTATTTATATCAATGATTTTTTTATTAAAATAAACCCAAATTTTAAAAAAGAAAGTGATTTTTTTTCTAAAATAAATCCAAATAAAAAGAATAATTACCTAACTAAAGCTTTGAAAAGTTTATTTCTATATAAATATTTTATTAATTAAATAGTAAATTTATAATTTTACTTAAATTATTTAATTAATTTATTAAATATATAAACTAAAAAAACTGTATTCGAATCGGCTAAAAATCGTTATCCAATGGGAGAAATGTCAAAAATTTATATAATTTATACAGTTATAGGTCTACTTCAGTAAATAAACTTTTCAAAGTGTTAATTAGGATCTCATAATTTTTCTGTTTCTCTTTGTTGGTCACAATTATCTATATTTTATCTTTGTCAATACAATCTTTTTTTGCATATAATATCACTTTTAGTTTGTTGCAGAACTTGCATACACAATGAAGGTGAATGAGAAATGTGACGTGTATAGTTTTAGAGCGTTGGCATGGGAAATACTTCTTGGAAAGCACCCCGGTGATTTTATATCATCTTCATCCACTTGATCATATGACATTGACGGATAAGTTGGACCAACGTCTTCCTACTCCAACAAAACTTTGTGTTAAGGTGACATCAATTGCTAAGACAGCACTTGCTTGCTTGATTGAAATGAATTTGTAATGGAGAGCTCATCTTCCATGGATGGACTCAACATTGCAACTTACATATATATAGTTAGAGATTGGAGTTATTAGAGACCGTTCCCAAAAGCATAAAGTGCAAATAGCCAAACACTAGAAAGAATCATGTCTTCTCTTTCTTTCTCCATCCCCTACCTTCTTTTTTCTGTGCGAACCTTTTTATTTTCTCTTTTGTGTGCTAATTAAATGTCATTCTTACATTCATATTGAATTAATAACCGCGGAAAGAGAACTTGAATACACAACTCTAAATACGAAAGATAAGAAAACACTTTAATACCAATTAAAATAAGAGATGTTTAGAGCTCTAAATTAGGTTTTGGATGCAGAAAAGGTTTTGGAGCTCTAAATTAAGAAAACATATTTAATCTATTTTTTTTATAGTGATATATTCGTTTCTTCGATATACTAATTTTACTTCACAACAAGTTCTAAATCTTGCGGAAAATGATCTTGTATCTGAATTGCCTATAGTTGGTTATTCAATTTTTGTGGTCACATATACTATATTGCAATTGATCTTATTGTCGAAATCAGATAGGTGGACTACATGAAACAATGCCAAATCTTAGAAGTATTAAGTCCCTTCCAAATTGGTTAGGACAACTTGAACAACTACAAAACTTTCATTTAATCTTTTTTGTGTATGTTGTACATGGGCTTGGGAATTGGATTTGCAGTAGGATTCTGGGGTGTTGTTGGCACCATTTTCTTCAACGGAAGATGTAGACATGCTTATTTTAGATTTTTGCACCACACTTATGACTTTGCCATCCAAAAGATGAACTTCATCTAAGATATGACAATTATTTACAAATTTATTTCTTTTAGAAGTGTTAATAAATTATATTATTTAATAGCATTTATAAAATGTTAAAAATTCAAGTAAATTTTTGCTATTCAGTATAGTTAACATTGCAATTTACATATATAGCTAGAGATTGGAGTTACTAAAAAAGGGTTTGGTTTTATTTGCTCTTTTCAATTTTGTGTTGTATTTTTTTCTTCTATTTCTTTTTTTTTTCGTCTCTAATAATTTAATTTATTGAGGAATTGCCAATTTTGAATTGTATCTTTCAAGTAGGATTTTTTATCTTCTTTTTTCTCTCAAAAATGGAAATTTAGGGAAGTGCTTTATAAACATATGTATAAAAAGAACGAACATATTTCATTTAGTTTCTATATGCCCACTATCACTAGTTATTTCGGTTTCTTACTATCAGTTTTAATTATAACCTCGTCTCTATTTATTGGTCTTAGTAAAATACGACTTATTTGATTTGTAATTTTGAGAGGAATAGTAAATTTTGGTATAATATTTATACAGTACACCCCTTTCCCTGGGATTGTAGTTCAATTGGTCAGAGCACCGCCTTGTCAAGGCGGAAGCTACGGGTTCGAGCCCCGTCAATCCCATTGGATATAAATCCAAAAAAATAAAAAATAAATTCCTTTTTTGTGTATTTGTAGGGAATCAAATTGATAAACAAAATTTTATTTAGGGCTCCCCCCTGCTTTTTCATTTGTTTCGCCGAAAAAGGAAGGAAAGGGATTTTGGACTTTCATCAAGAATAAATGTTTTTTTGTTTTATTTAGTATGGATAAAAGATCTTCCTATGTTATACTATTTCATGAGTTGATTTGATAGCTCAGATTTTGTGATTCATGATATTAATCCGATTTGATATCATTGAAATCCAATTTATACCTTGGTAATTTGTGGTATTTTAAACTTGCGTCCATCTTTGGGATATTTGAAAATGTAATCATAATTAAATATTTTTAATATCTGAACAAATTAAATATATCTAATAACAACAATCAAATATAATTGAGGATTAAAGGATAATCTCTTAACATACTTTGTAAGGCCCGTTTATTTTCTGCCTTTTATTTTAAGGGCTGCCCCAATTGATTGGGCCTAAGGCCTGGCCCAAAAAGAGGATTCAGACCTAATCTGCCCTAGTCTCACCCATTCCCTTCACTCTACAGAAAACACAGTCGTCATGTTCCCTATTCTCTCCAAGAGCTCTGCTAGGGTTTAACCCCAATCTTGATCCAGTGAGCCAGCTTCGTCTTCTTGATTCGTGTAAGTATTCTACGACTTCCTCATTCATTTTCCGTTCGTATGCTCGTGTTTCCTAGCTAGGGTTTCGTGGTGAAGCATTCTAAAAAACTCGCTCCGCTTTTCTGTTCCAGCTTGTTCGTCTGTCCCGGGAACTGTTGCGTCCTCGCTGTTGGAATTGAACCCTTCCTCTAGCTATTTCCAGGTAAGGGGAGCTAGGGTCCGTGTGTCTAGTTGTTTTTAGCTTGCTCTAATATTATTGTATGATTCTGTGGACTGAATGCTACTGTGAATTGATGAAAATGTCGTTGTAGCCTTTGGGTTTAGTATTTGCGTGACTGTTGTGTGAATGAACAATGGTGGGCACTGGTTTTCTCGTCCAAGCGAGCATGCCTCGCCTAGGCGAGACTAACAGAGGCTCGCCCAAGCTTTTCTGCGCGTACGGTCGCTCAGGCGACCTGGTTTCATTTTGAGCGAAGTGCAATCTCACTTAGGCGAGAAGGGGCTCGCCTGAGCGAGACATCGCATAATCCACTGTTCTCCTGTTTGAGCCCTCGCCTAGGCGAGAAGGGTCTCGCCTGAGCGAGAGGGTCTTTCTTGCCTAAGTGAGACTTGTTAGCTTGAGCGAGACTGATGGCAGGTTTTGGTGCTATTGTTGAATGGTTCACTGATGTGTGGCTTGCTTGTCTGATCTAAATGCTTTACTATAAGGGTTTGCGGGATGATGCCATGATTAATATATGAGGTTGAGATGGAGATGGTATGTTACTTTATTGTGTATGAATTGGAAAGCATGAGTTGTATGATTGGTTGTTTATACATGATATTAGTATTATGGGAACTTCCTGATTGGTTGGTGGGACATGTACAAAGTGTGAGTAGGGCGTAATCCCATGACTCTTGTAGTGAGAGCTCATGGTGGTGCCTCATTTGTTGGACGTAATCCCATGGACCTTCCTAATGGGAGTCCCTGGTGGTGCCTCACCTATTGGACTTAATTGGGTTAAATATATTTTTGGTCCCTCAAGTTTCAGTGAATTTTGGAATTAGTCCCTCATCAAAACTTTATACCAATTTAGTCCTTCATCTTTCAAAATGCGTGAATTTAGTCCTTTTAACCAAATTTTGTTAAGTTTATCTGACGTTTCAAGCACATTTCATGATAGTATTTAAGTTAACATTGAAGAAAAAATGTGTCAAA
>Ga0209589_1012950_pt1 | contig 11093 bp, 15 predicted proteins | sample CowpeawhiteBW_FD_187525 | JGI IMG/M metagenome (GOLD analysis project Ga0209589, IMG submission 187525) | Root nodule microbial communities of legume samples collected from California USA - Cow pea white BW (SPAdes) (version 2) | ecosystem: Host-associated > Plants > Roots > Nodule | place: USA...
TTTGTGCCTTCATGATCTGTGTTGGTTTTGTTCCTAAGTGAACGTGGTGGTAGCTCCTGGTGTGGTTGGGAGCGTTGTGGTGGGGCTCGGTGATGCGGTTTCCAAACCTTGGTGACTCGCGTAAGAACAAGAATGAGAAGCTTGGGGCACAGCAGAGGTGATTTGGGTCGCGAAGGTCAGTGGTTAGGTTTCCATGGTGCTCGCGTGTCCCAATCGCGGTGGTCAATACGGTGGCGGCAAGTCTTGGTTGGCTACGCACGCAGAACACGAGAACGAAGTAGCGCTCACGAAGAGGAAAAAATGAGGTCGAGACGGTGACACGAGCGTCGACAGCTCCGTCGATAGTGACTGTCGTCATCATTGGCGTTTAAGGATGAGTAGATGCGCGTCCTAGGGGCTGGAGTCGACTTATTGGTGTCAAGAAGAAGAAGGAGCTGCTAGGAAGGAGAGCTCTAGCTTTAGTTAGGGTTTTGTTTTTTTAGAGAAAAAAAGAAAGTGGCCTGCCATTTCTTTTTCTTCGTGCACCCCCTTTCTTAATCCCACACCCCTTCCCTGTATTTCAATTGGGCCCGTTTCACTGTTCCTCATGCACTCCCCATTTTACTTACCCACACGCCCATGTCTTTGTGTGTTATTTTTGTTGAATTTGTTTCCTTCCTCGCACACCTCCACAATTACTAATCTTGCACACCTGCACACACTTTTCACTCCTATTTTGGGCTTGTTTTATATTTTACTCGTTGCACCCTCATCTTTTAATACACACACCTCATTTACTTCGTACACCTCCCAGATACTCATGCACCCTATGTCTTTGTCTATTGTTTTTGGGCTTGTTGTTGTGTTTATTTTGTGCACCCCCACTAACCACTCATGTACCCCCGTATTTTTGTTTTCCATTTTTATCCTTCTTAAATAATTTCATCCTTTTATAAATTTATTTTTTTTATTTTTTTTAAAAAGAACAAACAAATATATTTGAAAATCATAAAAATTAAAATATAGAAAAAAATCAAAAAGTTCTCTTTCATTTTTATTGTGTTTGTCCGGCCGCTCACGTCGTGTGATACTTTCTTCCAATTAATTAAAAAATACTAACGTTGTGTGACACTTTCTTCCAAATAATTCAAAAATACTAAAAAAATGATTTTCTTTCTCTTTTAGTGTCTGTTCGACCACTCGCGTCGTGTGACACATATTTTCAAGTAATTCAAAAATACCAAAAAAAAACTATAAATTTTCAAAATATAAAAAACGTCAACATTTTCAAACAAAAGTCTTTTAAAGAACTATGTGATCCTTAATTCTCCACTGTGAGATACGTAAGAGCAAGGTCAGTCCTTGTCAGGTTCACCTCCAAAAAAGTCACATCACCTTCCAAATAGCTTTTTTAAATATCTTTTAAAGAACTACGTAACCCTGATTTCTCATTTTGAATGAGAATACGTAGGACCAAAGTCAATCCTTGTCGGGCCCAAAAACTTTTTTAAAAAAATTTTCTTTCTTTTTAATATTATTGTTTCATTATTTTTGGGGAAATTTAACATTTTGAAAATCACATCAATTTTGCATTTTTAATTATAGGAACCGCCTTCGGGTGGGCACTCTAGGGTGCTAACACCTTCCCTATGCGTAACCGACTCCCGGATCCAAAATTTGCTTTTTCGCAAACTTGTCTTATCTTTATGGTTTTCCATAGTTTTCCAGAATAACTATGGTGGCGACTCCAAATCTCTTTTTAAACCCGTTTTCTTTTTTGGTTCGTCGTCCCGTCGCGATTCTGGTTGCGACAGATGGCAACTCCACTGGGACACTAAACAGTCAAGTCATTTAGTTAGATATGTGACCTTGATGTGGTTTTTCATTATGTATTATTTCCCCTTTCTTTTTATTTGTATATTCTTGTCTCTATTTCTATTTGTATATATTTGTCTCTTGGAATGATTGTGTGTAAATTGTTTATTTTGTTATATATATCTGCCTGGGAAATTTTCTGGTTGCTTTGCAGGTGGGTTGGGTATGCATCATTGTCCCTTCACACACACATTATGCATATCATGAGTGGGGCCCTATACCCGGGTCTGTGTAACTTAGAATTAGAGGGGATTGTGTAGTAGTGCCATAGTGGATGAACTTCCCAAGTGGTCATTGTGAGAATCCCAATTAGAGTTTGTTTGCTTCTTTGGTACTCTCACTTCTTGTTGACTACCAACTGCTGTGAGAAATGCCATGGAGTGGGTCATAGCTCTAATGACCTTGACCATTAGGTACTAGGAAACCATCCTTGTGAGTGCATGTACTTCGCCTTAGATCTTAAGCGTCGAACCTTCGCTAAGGCACAAAGGGAGATGTGTACAGTTTATAACTCTAATTTGTATCTTCAGCTTTTGTCTATGCATCTTGTACATATCACCATATCATCTTCTACATCTTTTTTTATTTTATTTTCTCATTCTTTTCTTTTTTCTCCATACTTTTTCATGGTTTTGTCGCATTTTGTTGGTTATAGGTAGCAAATTATAAAGGTGTGATTAAGTCCTCAAAAAGAAAATGGAAACTAACATGGGATTTGGAGACGGGGAGCATTCAAGTGCAGACACTTTGAAGAAAAGGATATCAATCAAAGCAAAGGAAGGTAATCTGAGTGGCCTCCGAGAACTAGTGAAGAGAATGAAGTCGACCCAGAGGGATGCATTCAGGGGAAAATATGGGAATTTGTTAAACTTGTTAGAGGGGGAGGTCCAAACATCAGCGATTACTGCTTTAGCACAGTACTATGACCCACCCCTAAGATGTTTTACTTTTCAAGACTTTTAGTTGGCACCAAAAATCGAGGAATTGGAGCAGATCTTGGATATGTGTAACACTGGTAAATCAAACAATTCCTATTTCAATTCCATAGCAAGACATAGCAACACATATAAATGTCAACACATAGCAACCCCATGAAATCATTGAAATCATGGCTCTGATACCAAATGTAAAGTCCTAGCCGAAAATTACTATTTAAAATAAACAAAAATAAATTTATAATAAAACAACCTCATTTATTATCCAACAATTTTCCAAAAACGCGGAAATATTTAAAACTTTTATTAACGTACAATAAAAGCAATAATCCAAAGTTTATAAAACGGAAATAATATCAAAGTATCTCATGAGAGTTTACAAATTTATTTTTCTAAACAAAATAAATAAAAAGACTCCCATGCTATCCCCGCTCCGAGTTTATGCATTAGTCTGCTCACCTGCACCAACATCTGCTCCCATGTAACAAGTTACATGATCATCGCCACACACACAGATAGGGTGAACTCATGTAAATAAAAGCAAACAAATATCATAAATAAATACATCAACTCAAAGTTAACCCGGGTTAGTATTCTTCTCCCTTTTTCCTTACTTCTCCACTTCCAGCACTTGCATTAGATGTCTATCATTTCTATACCCTTTAGGTGAGATCAATGATCGATCTTTGCTGCACGAGTGTCTACTCGCCCCTTCGACTACAGGCCACCATCTGATAGTCCACACGTGGGAATAACTTTGCCATAGCATCTCACCGTGACACCAAGTGGAGTTCCCCGAAACAAACATAATTTGTAACTGTTCCAGACTACCAAAACTGTAACAGAATGCACTGAAGAGGGCAATCACCCGAACCTCGCCCTATGAGCCAGAACTCGCACACTCCACTAGACTTCCTAAACCACCAGGCTAGAACCTAGAGTGGTCACGTGTTACTCCAATACGAGTTACACTCGTAACTAGACCCCCAGCCAAAGCCTCGCATCATGAATATCACCTAAAGCTGTGAAGAAACCTTTCCTCACGCACTGACACTGAACCAAATCCGTCTGGCGCGCATCACATGTCACTAGGAGGAAACTAGGTCTAGACCGCCTGGCGGGCATCACACACCGCCACGCGCCACGCGCCTACAGAATCATCACTGCACCGTTACCGTTGGGCGGACTCCGCACTGCCACCAGGCGTCTCGCATCGCTACCGCCTGACACACCGGTCTCGCGCCGCCAGGCCCCACTGCACCATCAGGGTCTCTGTTGCTCCATTCCGCCTGGCGGAACCCTCCCCACCGCTAGGCACCCTGCTCACACTGTGACCACTGTCACGGGTTTGTGTTCCGTCTGCTTGGCGGCTCGCTCGCACCGTCAGGCGCCATACCAATAGCACAATGCTACTGGTTTTTGGCACTTAAAACAGATCCCAATGGACCTCAAATCATACAACACACCAAATTATAGCACCAATATGGTTTTCCAGTCATACAACTATAACTAGAGTACATCACACCCATTTAAACATGCCATCAAATCAAGTTTTGTAATTATGCACACATCTTTGTCAAGTCAATGAGTCAATACTCTCATGATACAACCACATTCTTTTTCAGGTGCTAATTGAAACATGCTTTATCACACTCAATGATACAAGTCTCACAGTTCCGCAGATGAATACTAAGATATCTCATACCACCTCACATACTAATATTGCATAATCTAAAGAACAAACATCTCACTACAACAACCAATATATATATATATATATGACAACACTCTAAACCATTCATCTCACACCAATTGATCCCATAATCATTTCAAAATATCGCCCATACTAGATCCCTATTTTCCCATACCACACCTTATTTATAGTCAACCCAAATAATTGCATGCCATAGTTCTCTTACACACATCACCCATAGTCCATAATTTTCTCCATTTTAACATTTTTTTCCATTAAAACATCATGCTCATCACAACACAAATCATGCATATACGTAAGCAATTCCTATATGAGCCATAAGCATCCTTTTACTAATTCCAGCACACGTTTGTGATCCAAATTACGAATGGTTATTTCACATGATCCAGGTTTATTTATTTTCCATAACCTTTCTATGCAAGCATATACACAATATTTCAACATGCTCATATATGGCAACATATACGTACTTTACATGTAATAGCGTCAATTTCATCAAAATTGTACCAATCATGTACTTAGAGCATGCATAATTATTTTTTATTCCCAACATAAACCCTAGCCCCAAATTTCAGATCATAAATCATACATCCCAACACAACCATAATATACACAGTCAATCGTATTCATAAAAATTCAAATTCAAGCATATAAACATCACGACCACATCACAGGTACCCCAAAATGTCAAAAATAGCCAAAGACAGTGTATCGATGTTCGGGTCGCCTGGCGGTTCATCCTCTGTCGCCAGGCAGTTCATGGAGGAAACCTAGAAAATGGGTTTGGTGCTTGTGTCGCTTGGCGGGTCACGCGTGACCACCATGCGGTTTTTGGAAAAATTCCAGAAACCCGATTTCAGCTCTGATATACACATTAAATGCCATCCCAACCCATCATACATCACGATTCATTCAATAAAAATTAAACAATCAATAGGAACTCCCATAACCTGGATTCCTTGCTTAATTTGATAAATTCTCGTCTCCTCCTTTGATCAAAGTATGGCTTTTCGTCCCTCACTCAATTCAGCTCCTGGATGACACTTTATCCCACGTTTTCTCTCTGGTTTTTCTCTCCCAAAACGTGCAGTACCAATCCAGGCCAACAAAACCCTCTTTCTCCCTTCAATTTGCCTTTTAATTACGTCTTAATGAAGGTTAATTAGCCAAAAACGAAAATTGGTTTTAATGCTTGTGATAAGTGCCATTCAAGACCATTATGGGGTTGTTTTTCAACCCCTTTGGCTGCCTTCACGCAGCTGCTAGGGTTTCTACCCCTTCCCATCCTTGCCAAAACCAACTTTAGCAAAAATAAAGTTTTGGTTTAGGTTCTCCAAGGCTTGAACCCACCACCTTGCCAATGCCAAATTGATGCTCAACCATTCAACCAAATTCATATTTCATGTTAACTAATATAATTCAAGTATTATATTATTTCACATCATGACTAACATATATTTAAAACAATAACAAATAAATACACACAATTGGCATACATAGGACTCGAACCCAAGCCCTCTCACACAATTAAGTACTCTCAACCACTTGAGCTAGTACTTTTCCACGTCATGAAGGTTAACATTTAATGCCATAAAGGCTTCTCCTACCCGCATTTATTAAATAATTATTTATTTAATTATTTAATTTTAGTGGGTCTTACAATATGCCTCTCGAAGGCAAGGCTCTATATAACTACCTCAAACAATATACCCATGTCTTGACACTGTCTGAAATAATGGAGATACACCCTATGAAGTTGGAAAGCGAATTCACAATTAAGGGTAAAGCAAGGGGCATTCCTCAACAATACCTCGAGTGGTACTTGCATCAGTTAGCTGCGGGGGAAAATGGGAAACATTTATAGATGTACTGGCTTTAATCCTCTATGGTGTCATGCTTTTTCCTAATGTCAAGAATTTCGTTGACTGTGCTGCCATGAATGCGTTTATGGGATAAAAAAGTCGTTCTAAAAACCTTGTAACTGCCATTCTAGTTGATGTTTATGGGACTTGAATTAATGTAATGAGCTTAAGAGAAGGAAGATGTTATGTTGTTTACCGGTGTTGAATGTATGGTTCATCTCTCGCGTGAGTAAGTGCACTTTAAATGCTACATGTCCTGTGGAGGAGATACTACAATGTAAATCGGAGATAAAAGGGGCCAATGAATGGGCACAATTCTGTGCAAGCTTAAGTGAGGAGAAGATTAGATGGTGTGCTTCTTGGCAGCAAAGATAAAATATCATATACCATTGCGACAATTACCCTAATGTGCCCCTCATGGGTATCCGATGTTGTATTAATTACAATCCTTTGTTAGCACAAAGACAATTTGGGTATCCTATGAAAGGATCGCCAACACCTGCATCTCTCGCCACATTGCGAATTTATTACGAGGAAGGGATTTTTGCTTAAGTGCTTCATCAAATTAGGGACGCTTCGGGCAATATTGTTCGCGTAGAGGGGGACCCAAGATCATGGACTGTTGATGAAAGAATTCCTTACAACCAATGGCTCGCAATAAGGGTTAAGGCACTCAAGTTGCCATTCAAGTTTATTTCTCCGAACTCGAGTGGTGAAAAGAGGTTGTTGAATGTTGAGGTTCAACAAGTGAAGTTGCTAAGGGCAGAACTAGAGAGGACGAAACAGGAAAATATCACATTGACCAATGACCTTCAAAACCTGCAACAAAATTATGCAAACCTCAGACATGATAAGATGGAAAGCGAGTGGACGTATGAAGAGTTGATAAGAAAGCAGAAACAAGACCTAACATCAGTTAACGCTAAGCTGAGGTGGAAATCCATGGAGTGTGGTATAATAGAGATATCAGAGCGTGTTAGAAAAGACTTGTGTGATGAATTCAAGAGGGACAAGCAAGAGGCACTGGAAAAGTTGCGGGACATACATATCAAACTTAGTAATGCTGAGCAGCGGGTGAAAGAAGTTGTGGCGAAACTAGAGAAGGAACGTTTGCATCAGGCAGAATAAGAAAAAAGACATCGAGAATTGATGATTTAAATGAATGAATATGTCGTGGAACAAGGACGAATTACAGAGCACTGGAAGATATGTTTCTCGCAGCTAGCCTCCCTTGCTAATGGAGCCATCAAAAATGTCCCTAAGTTATTAGCTGATGTTGAGTCTGCAATGCCGATTTTTAACCCACCTAAGAGGATTGAAGCTTTCCTCAACCACTGCAAGAAACTGATGGAGGAAATGAAGAATGTGATGGCTAGGGCTCAAGATAATTAATCATGACTTCCTGTGTTTCAAACATTGTGGACTTAAATGTTATGGATGTTTTATTGTATGGATCACATTGTTGATTCTGTTTTGTGCTAGTTTCCATTATGCTTGTGACGGTGTTTTCACAACTTTATAATTTCTAACTAGAATTGGTTGCATTATGTCGTAGTTTCTCTTTCTTTTCATTTCCTTTTTGTTCTATCTTTATCCTTTTCATTCAATAAAATTCAACTAAAAAATAAAAGTAAAATACGACTAAACTTCCAAGACACCCTACAGGACGCGACCCTATCGCAAAAATCATGGAAAACCAAGGAGAAACCCAAGAGATGATGAAGACCGATATCCAACAATTGAAGAGTTAGATGACTCAAATCTTGGAGGCCTTCAATGCCATGCAAAACCCCAGAGAGACGTGCACACCACAACAACAACACAAGGTTCAGGAAAACCAAAATTGTCCTCCATCTAGCTTCCCTTCAAATTACATTCCACCCCTCGGTGTTGACTCAAGGAAAGTTTACTTTCAAAATGCTGAAAACAATGCGGTTGAAGAAGAAAATAAGCTTGAAGTTGCTACTTTCACATGTTCTGGGGAAGCCACTCATCCGAATATTGTGAACATGATAGAGATAAAGCAACATGAGGTGAAGTCTATTGCTGCACCTGGGGATGTTAAGGACGAAAGAAGTAAATTACAAATGCTCGAGAAGAGGTTGAGAGCCATAGAGGGGGAAGGGAATTTTGCATTCAGTGATGTTGCTGGACTATGTTTGGTCCAAGACGTGGTGATACCCCTAAAGTTCAAGTTGCCAGAATTTGAGAAGTATCGAGGGAATACTTGTTCAAAGAACCATATAACCATGTTTTGCAGGAAGATGACTGCCTATGCTCATGATGAAAAACTACTAATTCACTTCTTCCAGGAAAGCTTAACTGACATCGCTCTGAATTGGTATATGCTTTTGGAACAACCTCACATTCGTTCATGGAAAGATCTGGCTGATGCATTCTTGAGGCAATATGGATACAATAGTGATACAACGCCTAATAGGTTGAATCTGCAAAATATGGCGAAGAAGGAGTTTGAGGCATTCAAAGAGTACGCTCGAAGATGGAGAGAGATTGCTGCTCAAGTAGTGCCACCTTTGCCTGATAAAGAGATGACCATTATGTTTATAAGCACTCTGGAATCACGCTTCTATGAGCGTATGGTGAGTAATGTTTCCGTAAGCTTTCCAGACTTGGTGATAATTGGAGAAAGAATTGAAATTGGTGTGAAGACAGGGAAGATCGCACATGTTTCTACCATGGTAGCAAGTGTGAACGAGTCCAATTCTAAACCTGGGAAGAGGAATGATGGAAAAGCTCAATCACTTCCTGCCACTCAAATGCCCTTAACCAACCCTTATTTTCGAGCCTTTCCAGGACAAAATTGGAGACCCGACCCTAACTCAACCTCCGACCGAACCACTGAACAAGGAAATGTTAATCAAGGCAATAAGATTGTGAGTTTCACTCCTATCCCTATGACCAATGCAGCATTGCTCCCGAGTCTTCTCCAAAGACTTATGACACAGATGCAAGATGTGATTATCATGGAGGGGCTATTGGTCATTCAACTGAAAATTGTTGGGGACTCAAGCGTAAAGTGCAGTCCATGATTGATTCAGGACAGTTAAAGTTTGAATGAAATCAACTCACCACTAAGGCACTCAAGACATCTTGGGAATGCAAGTAAAGTGGGATCTCAAGGTCTCTCCCAAAAATGTTAGCATCCCAAGGAACCTGTGTCAGCTTATCAGCTATGATTTCTGCTAGTTGGAGCAATGCACCAAGAGGATCGTCCAAAGAGAGAAAAATCTTCTTTGGTTGAGGTTTTTCCTATATTGATGCAATTTCAGTTAAAATGAAATATAATTTAAGTTTGAATATAATAAACATGTAAACATAAAAATTTAGTATATCTGTAGGTTTAAGAGTCTGTATCGGGGGGTCAGAAACAACTAAATCTCTAGGTCAGGCGAGGAAACATTGGAATGTCTGTCCCATAGTATATACCTCATTTGTTGGCACAAGAACTAAAGCAAACGGCATGAGAACCTTCTCTACCATGACCTTAACCTCATCCTTTGATAACTCTATGCCATGAAGAACAGTGGCTGCCTCAAATACCTTTCCACGAGCCACTAGTGTCTTCTCTGTACAATCCCAAATATGTAGCTGACATGGATGAGTGTCATCCATGTCATCCCCAGGTGGAGCTAAACAACTCCCATTTCCGCTTCTACCTGTTAGAGTCAACAATTTATTAATGTTATTCAATTATTTTATTAAATAAAATTTATTTAATTCATAACTTATAGAAAAAAAAAGATTTACCCGTGGGAGGCACAAATGGGTCTAGTTCTGTGGAGGATCCACTGCCGAACGGATGCCATAACTCCCAAATTGGCGCATAAGTTCTTCTCTTAACCTCATAGTGATTCTTTCCGTCAATCTTTCTTCATAATCAACACTATGACTACATGAAGACTGATGAGAGGAGGAACAAAAAAATTTGGCATATGCCGACTCCTGATCCAGCACCATACACACGTCCAGGGTGCTCAAGTCGTCCAATTGCAGCAGCAAGTATGTCATGACGACCTTCTGGAGTGAATCCTCCTTGGGAGCTTTGCTCAACCAACAAATCTTGTAATTTAACAAAAAAATTTATAAAAAAATACAATATAAAACATGAAGGAGCTATTTATATAAGAATTGCATCTTACAATTTTCTTAAAGATTTCTCGTGTAGATTCAGAAGTGTAGTTGCCCGATGTGCGTAGACGGGCTTACTTCCACTTTTGAGGACGTGATGGTGGTGAAGGAGGCTCAGTATCTTTACCTTCAGAAGGTGGGGCCCTAGATTTTTTCTTTTCTGACATTATCTTCTCTTCAAGTTTTCTATTCCTACCACAAGATAATATGTTTTGAACACTTATGCTTTGAACCTTTTTTCTCTTTTCCTGTAACATATAAAACCCACTTTATGAATTAGTTAAAAAAATTTCATAATTATCAATTGTGCAATTGATGATTTCAAATAAATATATCTGTCATCCCTCACATGTCTGAAGCTCAAGAAACTGACGCCATGTGTCTTCATCAATCCAAGTGTATTTTAACAATGGATTTTCATCCTTTTTAGATCCGAAGACATACCTAGATGATAGAGGCCGTACCCCACCAAATTAAAACATATTAAATGCAGTACATGAAAGTGAACCAAGTCGTCTCCCAACGACCAATATTTTCATTCAAAGCGAATTTTCCAGATGAACACAACAATAAAACACA
>Ga0209589_1012954_pt1 | contig 11089 bp, 13 predicted proteins | sample CowpeawhiteBW_FD_187525 | JGI IMG/M metagenome (GOLD analysis project Ga0209589, IMG submission 187525) | Root nodule microbial communities of legume samples collected from California USA - Cow pea white BW (SPAdes) (version 2) | ecosystem: Host-associated > Plants > Roots > Nodule | place: USA...
AATAAAATTATCATTACTTAATATATATTTAATGGTAATATTATTACATAATTTGAACATCAACAACATTGAAGCTCTTCAAAATCATAGTCTAACAACGATGGTGAATGTATGTCTTTTAACCAATCATGTGTATATATAAGTGCCTCCACCTTTTGATGTGATAAAGAACTACGAAATGGATCAAACACTCTTCCTCCTGTGCTAAACGTAGAATTAAATGCTACCATAGAAACAAAATAGCTAATAACTCTCATACTATGTTTGACAAGATTAATCTACACGAATTACTTTTCCACTAATCAAGAATGTTCAAATTTGCAGTTGTATCAAGCTCTTCCTCTAAATACTTTTGAAGTTCAAATTTGTTTGGAGAGGTTAATCCTATTGTTTGCAACAAAAAATCCCAACCATACAAATCCTTCTTATAATCAGGTATCTCTACATGTGTTTGTTGTGTGTCATTTTTAGCTCACCATTTTTGACTTTTATATTTATCAAACAACAATTTTGAGGAAATATCCAATCGTGACATTAACAATTATCCATCATTTGTCAAGAACAAAAAGTTGATCAATTGCCCAATTCATATAACTCATTTTGTATCTAGGATCTAAGACAACAACAGTTAACAACAAAATATTAACTTGTTAGGTTCACCCCAATATCTCGCATTTTTTTCCATTTTTTTAGCCATCTTATATGTTGCATCGCTTGTAACATTGGACTTGAGTAGATGATTGTTCCCATTCCAAATTCCTACCACCTTTGACATGTAGATAATACTTGTAACATAAGAGTTACCAGAGATGCGCAAAGTAGCTTCATAGAAAATGCTCAAAAAATGCAGAATAGACTCAATGTACTCCTAATGTTAATAAGAAGGCATTCCAATCCCCTTTCCTAACTCAATAGCATATTTTGTATCATACAACTCAAGCTTAAAAAATCTCATTTTATGCTTGAAAAAACCATCTAACATCAAATAGGTTAAATTCCACCTTGTTTCAACATTCAAGCAAATATGACCTCTATATTCAATCTTTTATTTTTCAACTTACTCTTTGAATTTCATAAATATAAAAGGAGATGATCTAATATATTTTACCGCAACACGAATTCTTAAAACAAAGTTATCAATCTCTTTTAGCCCACTACTCACAATTAAGTTCAAAATATGTGCACAACAACACATATAAATATAGTCACCTTTCAAAACCAAGTTATTCCAATAAATTAGTCTTTTCTTCGAGTGTTGAACTCCCGCGTCATCTGATGTAACATTATCTACTGCCAAGGTCAAAACACGACTCAACCCTCAATCATGCAAACATGACTCAACAAATTTAGCCATGACCTCTCCGGTATGGCTTATTAGTTGATAGAAATTCGAAATCCTTTTATTCAAATTCCAATCATTGCCGATGAAGTGGGTTGCTAAACACATATAACTTTGATTTTGAAGTGAAGTCCATGTATCAATAGTGAGACAAACTCTTTGACGATGTTGAGAAAGAAAATCCTTCAAATATACCTTTTTTACATTCCATAATGTTACAATATTTCGTGATAAGGTATATCGTGATGGGATCTTAAATCTTGGTTGTAAATCATTTGAATACAACTTAAAAGCAACATGCTTTACAAATTGAAAGGGGAGTCTGACTTCCACAAACATTTTTACCAGTTCTACTTGACAAAGTTCTTGGACAAATATACCATAAGAAGGAGAGTTAATATTCCTATCAATTGTTGAAGATGAACTTCTTTTTGTCTCTTGTTTACTTCTTTATTGGGGTTATTTGGACATCTCAACACATGATTACACATTGCAGTTGTTCCTTCTCATATCGAATAAGGATATCATAATACTTGCATTGAGCCCTCTTATCCGATTTAGGTTCTAGTTGAATGAAATGATTGCAAGCTTCTGATCAATTTTTATGTCCCTCATGAGAAGGGGGTCTCATATTTGTAGAGCCACATACAATTGGTGAAGCAAAAAATGCAGGCTCAATTGGTTTTGAGATGGAGCAATCATCTTCATGCATTAATGACATTTTTAGAGCAATGTTGCAATAATGACTAACCAAGAACACAACCTGGTAGATACAAGAAATCAACAAAGCTCCCAAACAAATGCAGTTTATTTATAACATCACAAATACAATTTGTTTCTAACATCACAAATACAATACTTTGAAATGTTACAAAGCGTTTTAATATTGCATTTATTATCCCTTAAAATACAATACTTTTGAAATGATTTTTATATCATAACACAAACCAACTCTCCTAAAAACAAAAGTTATTAAGTGAAGCCACATAAATGGCTTCATATTTTATAAACATAAAAAGATAGAATTATACCATCATAAATAAATAAATATATACATACATAAAGGATTGAAAAAAATAGCATTTTAAAAATTCAAGTAAACCAACAATTAAGTCTTGAAAGTTATAAGAACTTGCATATTTGGCCTTCTTGTTGACAAGCGTCCAATCTCTATGTTGATATTTATGGAACAATGAATACAATCATCCTTTTCTTGATATATTATGACCCTGCTATTGAGAACAAATTAAACTAACATAAAGTATACACACAGAACCTATAAACTTGAATGCATACTCAACATATAATAAACCAACAATCCCCTCTTAAGTTAATGCAAGCAAGCATTGGATTAATCAAGTGTTATAAAGTTATAGTGGCAGAGGAATTTAAAATGAAAGAAAGAGATGTGCAGTTATAGTGGGACAACGGAAATGAAAGAAAGCTTAAAAATAGTTTTTGGAGATGTGCATTTAAAAACTTATTTGTTACTTATCAACATTCATATATGTAAGACCCAAGAAAATTAAATAATTAAATAAATAATTATTTAATAAATGCGGGTAGTTGGGGGGCCTTTATAACATTTAATGTTGTCTTTTAAGATGTGAATAGTACTAGCTAAAATGGTTGAGAGTACTTTCTTTTGTTAAGAGGATTTGGGTTCGAGTCTTGTGTATGCTAAAGTGGGTGTTGTTTTAATTGTTTATTATTTTGTTAATATGCTTGATCATAATGAGTGATAATATAATCTTAGATTTATAGGAATTATCATGAAACATGAATTGGTTGAATTGGTTGTACACTTGCTTTGATATTGGATGTTGTGTGTTCAAACCTTGGCCTACGTGAGGAGCTGGACTCCGTGATTTTAATTCGTATCATTGATTTTCATGATGTATGTATATTTGGATGCTTGAGCATTTCCTGTTCTATTAATGCCCGACGGGCCTTCAAAGAGCCAGGCGACTCATGTGATTTACAGTATTTTTCTGATCATTTGGCTGCCAGGCGACACATGTGTTTCAACCCAGTTTTTGGGTTTTTGTGTGAACCGCCTGGCGGTGATGAACACCCATCAGGCGACGCGAGCAGTTTTGGCTCGATTTGGGTTTTCTGCGCGTTCTGGGTTGTCTTGGATTGGTGGAAAAGGGTTCTTAGTAGTTGGGTATAAGGTGGACTGCTAATAATTGGCTAATGGTAAGGTAATTGGAACTAATTGGATGAAATTGGTATGTACGCTATTAGAGTTTTCATAATTGGGGGGTTTTGGGTTTAGGGATCAATTATAGTGCGAATTAGACCAAAAATGGTTCATTTTATGTTAAATTGATATTTGGGTGCAGTTGATTGTATTATGGTTTGATGAATTGGTGAAATGAGGATGATAATGGTCTTAGAGTTCACAGGTGTAGAAGAATTCTGGGAAATTCCCAGAATGTGTATGCACCGCCTATTAGCACCGTGATTGCTGCCAGGCACTGAAAGTAGATAAATGGCACTTTCTAATTTTGGAGTATGGAAAAGTGGAGTAGTGATATACTGGATAGGAGGTTAAAAATGGATAAGTGATGCAAAAGGTGAGAATGCTAAATTCTAAGTTGGTATTGAAGGAAGGGAATACCTTGACACTATAGTAGAGGTTACATTTAAAATAGGGATTGGCTGGATTGAGAGGCACAATCTAATATCATAGTGGATTGTTGATGCAAAGTTGTCTAAGATGTACATGCAGCATATATATAGGCTAAAGTATCATGGTCATGTTATTTATAATTGGTAGGAGAATGAAATAATACTTAGGAACATAGGTGGAATACATGTAGTATTAATTGATTGTGGCCTATTGTGAATGAGCAAAATTGATCTAAGTAAGTCTAATTAGTGGTACACTTGGGTTAGTGAACCTAAATGGAAATAGAAACATTGGTAATAGGTTAAACACGTGAGAAAGGATGTAATCGACTTGATGAAGATCACTATGGTTTTTGATGCCTTGATTGAGGGGTGAAATCTGTTCTGGGTGCCTAAAAACCAGTACTATGCAAGTATTGGTGTAGCGCTTGGTGATGGTGTTTGACCTGTCAGGCGATAGCTACAATTCCAAGGGACTGTTGTGACTCATGGCGCTTGCGGTGAGGGACGTCCCGCTAGGCGATATCTGTAAAGTCAGAGGCATCATAGGCGCTAGGCACCTGGCGACAAAGAAGTTCCATTAGGCGGTCTAGAACTTGATTTCACCTAGAGGATCTGGAGCAGCGCCAGGCGATAATGCAGAGGCAGGACTTTTGATATGCTTTGGATGTGCGTGGTCTACAAGGCTTTGGGTGATACTTTAAAGATCGACTTGTTGGAGTGTTCCTTGAGTTATGGCTCATAACGGTATCCCTTGAGTTATGGCTCGGGATAGTGGGTAAACACATGGAATTCCTTGAGTTGTGACTCGAAATGACATCTCTTGAGTTGTGGCTTGGGATGGCGGATGAACACGAGCATTTCATGAGTTGTGGCTCGGATTGGCGAGTGTTTCCAGTGTGAGTGTGCGAGTTGTGGCTCATAGGGATGGATCCAAAAAGATTGCCCTCTTCAATGTTGGTTGACAAGTTTGGTAGTCTTGGGACATTACGAACTATGGTTCGTATTGGAAACTCCACCTGGAGTTATGGAGTGTAGTCCATAGTAGGTTTCCCGCACGTGTTCTACAAGCTGTGGCTTGTAGGTGTGACAGCAAAGGACATCTTAAGTTATTCATCTAAAGACGTAGAACATGGATAACATGGTGGTGACCATGTGGTATGGAATCAAAGGATAATGTTCCTTTGATGTGTGTGTGCGTATATTTGAATTATATATATATATATATATATATATATATATATATATATATATATATATATATATATATATATATATGTTAACTCATCCTATCTGCTTGTGTTTGGTGATGATCATGTAATTTGTTACATGGGAGCAAATGATGTTGCAGGTGGTGGTGGTGAGGGATAGAGCCGGAGCAAGGCTAGCGTGGGAAATCTTTTTACAAAGTTTTATCGCTTTTTGAATTTTAAAGACTTTGTAAAAACTTATGTTATCAGACTTGAAATTTGTATTCAATATTTATATTTTTGTGGATTTTGAGTGTTTAGCGATGTAATAAAAATTTAAATTTCCCATGTTTTGGGAAGATAAGTTATAATAAATGTGAGTTTGTATTTATTTCTATTGTATTTTATTTAAATTAGTAATATCCAACCAGGATGTTACAACATAAATATTCATATAAAAGACTCACACATCACGTATAAGTTTTTTTTAAATTTCAAGCAATTAAGAAATTAAAGTACTCATATGACATTTATTCTATCAAAACTTAACTTAAAAAAATTCTCAGGTTTGTCTGTCATATACAAAGAGAAATCTTATTAAAAAAAATGAATGAGATGTTCTGATAAATATTAGCCACTTTCCATGAATATCTTGCAATAGTGAGGCTATAACATGGTGAAAAAAGTTAAGAAATTGAGATTTTCGCTGAAAGAAGGTTGAAGAAAGTGGTGAAAAGTCTTATAAAATGAATTAGAATGTAGAAGTTGAATTGACAATGACATTTGCATAAAAATGAAATATGACGCTCAACTTCAAAGTCCAACATCAAGTGGCTATTAGTAACTAGTTGTTTCCAAGATATAGTGAACTGGAGAGAGGTGGAGATTAATGTGATATGAATAAATAATAATAATAGTTACAACTAGTTCATGGAGAAAGTAGTTTTATTTAGAAATATAACTCTTAAGCCAAGGATAATCTATCCCCATTCATCACTTATGGGCGTTGAATTATGAACTAAATGGTGAGTTACATGAGATGATTGACCCAAATCTAGTAAGCAAACTGAGAGTTTATAGTCTTGAAAAGGTGAGAGTTACTTGAACGAAACATTACATACCTTATAACACTAACGAACTTTCCAACACGCAATTCAGTGGCGTCAATCTTAATCTCTAAGGAACCCCTAAACACATCCACTAGTGCAGCAGTGGCACCACTTTTCGTTCTCTGAAAGAAAATCCAACAAATGAATGAATCGAAAGATGATCATATGCCACAAGTAAACCATTGTACGTTCTGCTCAAACAAAATCCAATAAAAGAATTAAAACTATAAAAAAATAACGAAAGGAGAAAGGACAAACATCATTCACATTAGAAGTTAGACTTACCTTGGATCAATCAATCATAAAGAAAGAAGACATAAGAGGATTTAGGGTTTAGTGGATTGCAATTTTGGGATAGGGAATTTGTGATGTTTTCGGTTCAGACGTGCGGATACGAGTGTGATCCACATATAAAATTTTGATTTCCCATATTTTAAATATACATAAATAAAATAAAAATCTAATTTAAAAAATGTATAAAATTACATTTTTCCTTGTTAACATATTATTTTTCCTTTCAAAGTACTTCCAAATCTTCTCTTACATGACACATGTGTGCATCAAGTGTTTTGCTATAAATCAATATATCATTAAAGTATACAACTACGAATTTACTATAGAAATTTTGCAACACGTGGTTCATCAATATGATAAAAGTACTATGTGCATTAATTAGGCCAAAGGGCATAACCATCCATTCAAACAAACCAAATTTAGTTTTGAAAGCAATTTTCCATTCATCTCCTTTTCGCATTTGAATTTGGTGGTAACTGCTTTTCAAATCTATCTTTGAAAAATAACAAGCACCATGCATTTCATCAAGCAAGTATTTAAGTCTAGGAATAAGATGTCTATACCTAATGGTAATGTTGTTAATAGCTCGACAGTCACGCACATCCTTCATGATCCATCTTTCTTAGGAACAATAATGTTTGACATATCACACAGACTAAAGCTTTCTCGAACCCATCATGTCTCCATAAGTTGTTCCACTTGCCTTTGTATCTCTTTGGTCTCTTTGAACCCGGAATGAGATCCGTGTTTTGCTCAATTCCTCCTAGCAGAGGTAAACCATATGGAATGTCTTTAAGAAAGACATCCTCATATTCCTTAAGAAGTTGCTCCATACCTAAAGACAAATAAACTTGTGTTGACGACAAACAAATATTGTTAGGCATAAGCAAATATAAATGTTGCTTTGTTACTTCCACTTTGTTTACCTCTTTTTCTTTCAAGAAAAGACTTTTACCACTCTTTTTTTTTCACTTTTACCACTCTTTTTCTTTCCTTTTTCAGAATTTTTCTCTTCCACTCTTGTTTTCTCTCTTCCTTCCTTTCTCTCTTGCTCTCGTTTGACTTGGTCCTCACTAACCTCTCGTGGTGACAAAGGGGTTAAGGCCACTTTTTGTCCTTTGAACATAATTATTTCGTGTCATTTTTTATCCTCATATAATTAATTGGGTCCTCATATATGTTTGACATGTTTTGTGTCATTTCTTCTGGAGACCAGTCAAGATAATTAAATACTTTGGGTTGATAGCCAATTAAATCTAATTATTATGGTTCATAACAAGTACATGTAACTTCATGTGTACATAAAAGTTTAATTTTCCAAGTTCGGGTAGACTTGTACAAAAAGTCATTCATAGCTCCCCATGTATTTGCACATGAATCACCAGATATGTTTGACAAGTTTTATGTCATTTCTTTTGGAGATCACTCAAGCTAGTTAATTAGTTTGGGATGATAACCCATTAAATCTGATTACTATGATCCATAACAAATACATGTAACTTCGTGTATAACATAAAAGTTTAATTTTCCAAGTTTTGGTAGACTGTACAAAAAGTTCTTTCTAGCTCCCCACTTATTTGCACATGGATTACCATATATGTTTGATAGGTTTTCCATCATTTTTTTATGTCATTCTTCTAATCCAATCGTCGAAACAACAAACACAAAAAAAAAGAATAAAAAATGGACGGTTTGCTTCATTCATACAAAACAAATGTATCATCATCAAAGGCTCCAATGATGCGCCCTTCTGCAGAACAAAATAAATATGAAACGTGTGGTCAAATGGGGAGGAAAGAGCACAAATAAAACTAAACTACAAATATGAAATGCGTAAAGATGAACTAATACCCGCAATTGGGGCCTCAAAAGTATAAACAAAGGATGACACCAATGACGAAACTTCGGTGAAATTAGTTTATTTGTTTGTTAGGAACTAGCGATAAAGTCGTTGCCGTCGTCGTCGTCTGTGTGTACGGAGGTAGATGATGATGGTGATAGGAAGAGAAATTAGAGAATTGGGGCTATGGTTTCGCAAGGGAGGAGAGCTAGTTTTTTTTTTTTTTTGGGTTTAAATGGAATGACACCCCTTTTGGTTTTTCGATTCCAAATTGCCCACTGTCCACAATTGAAAAAAAATCAAAATTGTTTTAAAATGAAAGCACATGTGGTGTCAAAAGTGAATCAAATAATGGTGTCAAAATATCATTTCCCTTATACCAAATAATTTTTTCATTTCTTTATATTTATATGGTTTACTTTATTGATTTTTTTAGGTTAAATTACTTTTTGGTCCTTGTTTTTGTCAATAAGTGTCAAATTAGTCATCTAATTATTTTTTGTCACAATTTGGTCTTGATTTTTTCAAAAAATGATTCAATTTGGTTCTTGTCTTTAGTTTGACCATATGGTGTTAAAGTCAACGCCACATGTTAATTTGTGGTTTTTTTAATTTTTTTTGACTTTTTTTGAATTTTCTTTAGTTTCTTTACACATGTCACTTCACAATTGTGCTACGTGTCAATATGATTTAACTTGGTCCCTATATTTGTCTTTAGTTTTAATTTAGTCCTAATTTTTGTAAAAGTAGAACAATATTGTGCCTCCTTAAATTGAGACTCAATTTACTTTTTGTATAAATTTTATGGTGATATTCTTACTAAAATTAACATTTTTATTAAATATTTCTAGAAATATTTTGAAATGAACTTTAAGTTCTACACGAAACTTTAAAATTTGGTTTTGTTTTGAACTTTAAGTTTCATTCATAAACTTATGTGTGACAAGTTATTTGATTTTTAATCTTTAGTAAATTTGTAGTATATGGTACACTTGATGCCTTTATATATGATGGCAAAATGATTAACTATTGAAATTATGTTTGGGGTTTAACTTTGATTAATAATAAAACTAAAAACAAAAAAAATTGTTTAAAAATATTTCTACAAATATTTAATAAAAATGTCAATTTTAGTAAGAATATTATACAAAAAGTAAATTGAGTCTCAATATAAGGAGGGACAACATTACTTCAATTTTTACAAAAATTGGGACTAAATTGAAACTAAAAACAAATATAGGGATCAAATTGAATTATTTTGTCACGTACCACAAATGTAGAGTGACATGTGTAAAAACAAAGTTAAAAAAATAAAAAAATCAAAAAAATAAAAAAACTTTAAATCGACATGTGACATTGACTAACACCGTTTGGTCAAGGTCAAAATTGATGGCAAACAAAATTGAATCATTAAAAAAACAAACAGATGGAAAAAAAAAATTAGAGAACCAATTTGACACTTCTTAATAAAAACTATGATAAAAAAAAGTGATTCAACTTTTTTTAATTCTAAGGTGCATCATATTTTATTGATTTTACCAATATTTCTAAATAATATTTCTAAATGAATTTTTACCCATTTCTATAATCCAATTTGATTGATAATTTGATTGAATGTATTTAGGAAAACTATAAATAAAAGTAAACCATTTACTTTATTTTCAGACTATTAAAATTAAAAATTATACTTTCGTTTTCTAACATTATGTGAAATCTATTGATTCACTATGTATATTAGTATATAATTACTTCAAATTGTAATAATTAGTATATTAGTATATAAGTATATAATGCCCTAAAAGGGATATTAAGAACAAAATTAGTAATTTCGAAATTCAAAATGATGAAAATCAAAGAAAATTATTTACACAAATTAAAACCAAAATTCATATATTATATAAGGACTCAAACGATTTTAAATTTTATAAAACAAAAAACAACTAATCAAAATCAAAACTCTCTCATTATCTACATATTATATATCTATAACTATATAATGCTTCAAATTTTTAGATTAATAATTATATATTTTTTTTAAAAACGTTGTATAAATTTCAATCATTATCCCAGACATACATAACTACACATATTTCACATTTTCCCAGCATACTTTAAAAAGTACCTACTTTTTTTTTTTTCACATTCTCATCTTTCCACTTTTTTTTTTCCATACTCGTAGACTAAAAAATAAAAAAGAAATAAAAAAACCCAACCCGACCCGTTTTAGGATCCATCCCAATCACATTGAATAACCCAAATTGTTTTCCCTCAGTGGCGCAATTCCGAGTACCAGTTCAACTTTAGCACATCGTAGTTTCATTACCTTGAACCAGAAATATATATAAAGAATCTTGATTGCACACTCCAATTGAATGAGAGGCGAAGAATGGATCAATCACAGAATCAGCGACCAGCTACATCGACAACACCTTCACGTTCTCTCCAGTTCCACCCTGCTCGTGGCCCCATTCTCGATCTCTTTAACCTCTACTTAGGACTCGGCGTATTTTCTCTTCTACTCTTCTTCGTTTTCTTCTTCTTCTTCTTCTTCTTCTTCTACTACTACTACTACTTCTTCTTTTCTTTCTTGATGCTTCTCCTTTCATTTTCACAGCGAAATAGCCGCAACAAACCCGAAGAGTCACTTCGTGAACCACCGTAAGTTCTCTCGCACTGATTATGA
>Ga0209589_1012955_pt1 | contig 11087 bp, 14 predicted proteins | sample CowpeawhiteBW_FD_187525 | JGI IMG/M metagenome (GOLD analysis project Ga0209589, IMG submission 187525) | Root nodule microbial communities of legume samples collected from California USA - Cow pea white BW (SPAdes) (version 2) | ecosystem: Host-associated > Plants > Roots > Nodule | place: USA...
CCAATCCCTTTCACGTTCCAAATCAATCCATACCAATTCATCATACTCCATCCATGAATATACCATTCCAACTCATCTCGTTACCATGTCACTTTAATGCCAACCACCTCATTAAGATCACATGCTAAGTTCATGCCAAACTCATTATTCACAATTCATGAATCATATCACTCATGCGTATTTATTTGTCTCATGCATTTAACACAATACTTAAATCCAAGCAAACATCAACCATTCAAGGTTCAAGGAAACGATCAATCATCACACTGCCTTTCCCAGCTCCTCGCTCAAGTAGAAGGGTCTCGCTCAAGCAGAAGGGTCTCGCTCAGGTGAGAGGCTCTCGCTCAGGCGAGCCCCATTCGCCTAGGCGAGGGCTCGAAAAGGGGAACAATGGCTTCCTGCGCCCTCTCGCTTAAGCGAGCCCTCCTCGCCTAAGCGAGAATGTCGCTCGCTCAAAAAGGAAACGCGTCGCTCAAGCGACACCTCATGCAGAAAAACCAAAGCGAGCTCTCGTTAGTCTCGCCTAGGCGAGACGTGCTCGCTTTGACGAGAAAACCAGTGGTCGCCACTATTCTCTCGTGCACAGCCTCGTACATATCTAAATAGCCCAAAATAATTCATTTCACAGATTCACGGCAACATGCAAGACATCCCATGGCAAAATACAACTACTCAAGCAGAAAAACGTAATAACAGAGCAATGCCTAGCTTCCCTTACCTAGAAGGGTTTAGTAGAGGACCTCAACTCTACAACAGTGAGTATAACCGCTCCAAGGACGGTTTAACGAGCTGGAAAAACCACGAAACAGACCTTAGAATGAGTCTCCTACATAACCCTAGTTGGGGAAAACACGAAGATATGCTAAGGAAGAGGTGATACGGGGCGAAGGATAACTTACGTTGAGCAAGAAGGAGCTTGAGCGAAATTTGACGGTGGTGAGTGATCAAACCCTAGCAGAAAGGTTGACGGCTGCAGCTCAAGCTTCTTTGAGAGTGAGTGGAAAGTGAGAGTTAGGGCAGACTTAGGATGGGTTTTATCCTTTGGGCTAGTCCTTAGGCCCACTCACAAAGGGGCAACCCTTTAATTTAGGGCAGAAAGGAATAAGACATTTTAGTGGGCCTTACATTCTCCCCAACAAGAAAATTTTTTACCTCGAAAATGAAAACTTACCAGGTAAAAAGATGTGGATGTGATTTTCTCATGTCCTCCTCCAACTCCCAAGAAGAGTCACTAGTCCTCCGATCCCAGATGACTTTGACGAGACTGACTGGTTTTCTCTTACGTTCCTCAACTCGACTCTCCTCCAAGGCAATGAGTGGCACTTCCACAGTGAGATCCTCTCTTATCTGTATATCCTCGACTTCCAACACATGAGCCGGATCGAACACATACTTCCTCAACTGTGAGACGTAGAACACTAGATGAAGGTTTGCCAACTGAGGACGCAAAGCTATCTCATATGCCACCGGTCCAATCCTCTTGGAGATCTTATATGAACCAAGAAACTCGAAAGCTTCCTTGTGCGAAGAGCCCTTCCTACGCTAGTGGTTCGGGTCACCCTCAAGAACACATAATCCCTAGCTGCAAACTCTAAAGGTTTCCTCCCGCAGTCAGCGTAAGCCTTCTATCTACTCTGAGAAGCCTGCATTCTGTTCCTCACCATCCTCACCTTCTCGGTGGTTTGTTCTAATAACTCTGGTCCAACAAGCACTGCCTCCCCATCATGATACCAATAGAGAGAGGTCCTACACTTCCTGCCGTAAAGAGCCTCATATGGCATCATGTCAATGCTCGCGTGAAAACTGTTGTTGTAGGTAAACTCAATCAACGGTAACACTTCATCTCAAGCTCCCAAGTGATCCAGTATACATGTTCGTAATAAGTCCTCAAGTGACTGGATCGTCCTCTCGGACTGACCATCTATATGAGGGTGGTAGGCTAAACTCATGGTCAACTTGGTTCCCAAAGCATCTTGTAAGGTTTGCCAAAATGGTGACGTAAACCGGGGATCCCTGTCTGATACAATGCTCGAAGGTACTCCATGCAGTCTTACAATTTCCTTGATGTACAGTTGGGCCAACTTTGCCATGGACATCCTCAAGTTCATCGCCAAGAAGTGAGCACTCTTAGTCCATCGGTCTACTATAACCTAGATTGTATCATGCCCCCTAAAATTCTGTGGCAAATGGGTCACAAAATCCATGGAGATGTTGTCCCATTTCCACACTGGTATCTCCAAGGGCTGTAGATTCCCACCGGGTCTCTGATGCTCCATCTTCGCCTTCTGACATGTCAAACAAGCGGATACAAATTGTGCAACGTCCTTCTTCATTCCCTGCCACCAGAAGGATTCCTTGAGATCCTGGTACATCTTAGTCATGCTAGGATGCAAGCTAAGACGACTCTTATGCCTCAAGGATTAACCATTTTACCTCAGCATCATCATGTAGACACACTCTGCTTTGGAACCGCAGTATGCCATCATTACCCAAAGCAAAATCCTTTGCCTCATCTGTCCCAAGCTGTTCTCGTACCCGGTTCAAGCTGGCATCCAATAGTTGCCTCTCCCTAACTGAATCCAAGAAATCATTAGATATAGTTAAGGTACTACACATAATGGACTCGGACCCCAACTCCACCTGCAACTTCATATCTCTAAACTGCTCCAGTAGTTCCACCTCCTTGATCATAAGGTGTGCAGCATGTACAGTCTTCCTACTCAATGCATCAGCCATTACATTCGTCTTCCCCGGATGATATAGCAGTTCAAAATCATAGTCCTTCAAGAACTTCATCCACCTTCTCTGCCTCATGTTCAGCTCCTTTTGATCAAACAGATACTTAAGGCTTTTGTGGTCGCTGAACACCCGAAATTGTGCACCATAAAGGTAGTGCCTCCAGATCTTCAAAGCAAATACTATGGTCGCTAACTCCAAGTCATGAGTGGGGTAGTTTCTCTCATGCATCTTGAGTTGTCTCGAGGCATATGCCACAACCTTCTTCTCCTGCATCAACACACAACCAAGTTCGAGATGGGAGGCGTCACAGTAGATCTCGAAAGGCTTCCCGACATTCGGGATCAGTAGTATCGGAGTGCTGGTCAATCTTCTCTTCAGCTCTTGGAAACTTTCCTCACACTTATCTGTCCAGGTGAAAGGTTGGTCCTTCCGTGTGAGTTGCGTCAGGGGAGCCACTATCTTAGAGAATCCCTCAATGAATCTCCTATAGTAGCCTGCTAAACCTATGAAGCTCATGATCTTTGTAGCTGACTTGGGACTTTCCCACTTAACCATTGCCTCGACCTTTGTCGGATCCACTACAATGTCGTGCACAGATATCACATGGCTCAAAAACTGAACTTCATCCATCCAGAACTAGCATTTGAACAACTTAGTATACAATTGCTTCTCTCTTAGGACACTAAGCACCAACCTCAGATGTTCAGCATGCTCCTCCTGAGTCTTAGAATAGATGAGAATGTCGTCTATGAAGACCACAATGAACTTATCTAAGAACGGTCTGAAAATCCAGTTCATGTAGTCCATGAACACAGCTGGAGCATTGGTCACACCAAAAGGCATAACCACGTACTCATAGTGGCCATATCTGGATCTGAAGGTCGTCTTCTGCACATCATCGGCCTTCACCAATATCTGATGATATCCCGACCGTAAATCTATCTTCGAGAACACTGATGACCCATGCAACTGATCCATCAAGTCATCAATTCTCGGGAGAGGGTACTTATTATTGATTGTCATCTTGTTCAACTGTCTGTAGTCCACACATAGACGTGAACTCCCATCCTTCTTCTTCACCAACAGCATTGGTGTTCCCCAAGACGAAGTATTGGGTCGGATGAACTGCTTCTCCATCAACTCCTCAATCTATTTCTTGAGTTCCACTAACTCTACCGGAGCCATACGGTATGGAGCCATTGATATTGGGCTGGTTCCTGGTACTAGATCGATAGAGAACTCCACCTCTCTATGGGAAGGCAACCGTGGCACCTCATCCGAAAATACATCCTCAAACTCATGCACGATCGGTATAACTGACGTCCTCTCCTCTTTCTCCACCCCCAGATGTGTGAAGATTATGTAACACTGTGCACCCCCTTGTAGTTCCTTCACAATCCCTTGAGATGTTAACAACTCATGCTCCTTTGAGTTAGGGAAAAACAGCTTCTTCTCTCGGCAATCTATAAGAATGCGATTGGCAGAGAGCAAATCCATCCCCAATATCACCTCCAACTCCTATAGAGGTAGGCATATCAAATTCACCTTGTACCTACGTCCCTCTACCTCCACTAGACATCTAGCACACAAGGACGACGTCCTGACCCGACGCCGGAGTAGACACCGCAAGCTCACACTGTAGCTCGCACACCGGTAGACCCAAACGTTCCACACAAGCATTTGACACAAAGGAGTGTGTCACTCCAAAATCATACAACACACAACATCTCATCCCGAAAATCACACAATAACACATAACAAGGTTACCTTAGCCTGCAGCCTTTGCTCTTCTCATAGCGTAGACTCTGCCCGTCGCCTGAGGCCTGTTGCCTCTGTCCCTTCGCTGATGTTGGTGAGGAGTCTAAACTAGAGGGCGTGTCGTTGTCTTGGCAATGGTGGGACAGTCCTTCCCAAAGTGGTCTTCCTTGTCACAATTGTTGTACCGACGGTAACCCTCCATACGCGGGCATGTGTTCCTCAGGTGAGGGCCTCCACATATATAACGCTATACTCGGCCCTATTGTAGAGGGAAACTCCTAGACCCTTGGGACTGATGGTGGGGTCTATCATATGGCCTCCTCCGCTCCTCATGTCTAGGTTTGGACCCAATTGGTCCACCAATCCTCTGTGCGTTCTATGGTTGCTGGGGGCGCTGGCCTTCTACCTCACGTTTCATTTTCTCCATCACTCTGGCCTTCTCTACCAGAGCGACAAAGTCCTTTATGGACAAGGGAGCCATCATCAAGCGGATATCACCGCGGAGACCATTCTCAAACTTGCGGCATCTCCATTCCTCGTTGAACGGTAGAGTGTAGAAGCAATTGAGGTGTTTGAACTTCTCAGCATACTTAGTCATTGATTTCCCTCGCTGAGTCAACTAGAGGAATTCCACCTCCTTGGCATACCTCATGCTGTCGGGGAAATACTCTAAGAGGAACTTCCCCCTGAAAGCCTCCCACATGACCGACTCATCCCTTTCCTCCATAATGGACTTCATGCAAATCCACCAATGCTCCGCCTCATCGGTGAGCATGTATACAGCAAATGATAACCGGTTCTCTGCCGGGCACATCTTCGCATCGAAGATCCTCTCTATATCCTTTAGCCACTAGTCTACTACATATAGGTTGACTCTACCGTCAAATTTCACTGGATGATGTTTCAGAAAATCTTCTAGGCTCGACTCCCTAACTGTCGGTCGTGGCTCGGGACCAAAAACAAGTGCAGCCGTCCTGTTCTCTTCCAGCTGTCGGAGGGCTTCCATATGTTGTCGATGAGCATCCTCAGTAGCTACCCTAGCAGCCTCCATCTGTTGCATCACTAGTTGTTGTTGCTCGAGCGATGCTACCTATCGCTGCATCGATGCTTCATGATGCTGCATCATCTATGTGTTTCTGCGTCATAGCAGCTACCATCGCCTCTATTGCCCTAACAATATCGAGTACGTCACCTTGAGAGGATTGTGGAGCCCTACGAGAAGGTGCCATAGTTCATTGGCACACAGAAAATCACTTGGTTAGGCTTGATAAGACAACAATTTTAACTAGAACACTCAGAAAGACATAGGGAAAGCTAAGCGGACATCCAAGTCCACAGACCTAAAGAATGATCGCTCTGATACCATAAATGTAACGTCCCATTTAATTAATAAGTGTAATTAAAAGAAATGTCACACACAAATAATATAGTAGCGCAGTCCTAGGGTATTAAACGCAACCCCTACAAGATCCTAGGCACACCACGATGTCTAAGCAAACTATTTACAACATTTAACAACAAACCCAAAATGGGATTAAAATAGTAAACTAATACATGGGCCATAACCCGGAAAGAAAACCCATAAAGATACAGATCCAGTCCAAGCGGACTATGCAGCGAAATCATCTCTCCTCTGTTGACCACGAGTATCTCTCGCATGTGCTCCCATCAATAAATTGATGATCATCGCAAGAGTAGAAGAATAACATACAAGGCATTCAAACAAGAAAAAGGTAAGCTAAAGCCAAAAGATTTCATCAATGCAATCAAATATACTTTCGCAATCCAACATACATACATCACCCAAGCATGTTATGACCTTCCAAAACAATACACTAAAACTCAACTCGACTAATCTGGATACATATAACCTAGTCAGATTCAACGGATGCTTGCACTTGTGGTGGATACCTCTGCTCACCCCCGAGCTATGTGTTACAAGTGTTACAATGAATCAATGGATCAAACCCTAGCAGAGAGGTTGACGGTTGCAGCTCAAGGTTCTCTGAAAGTGAGTGGAAAGTGAGAGTTAAGGCAGACTTAAGGTGAGTTTTATCATTTGGGCTAGTCCTTAGGCCCACTCACAAAGGGCCAGCCCTTTATTTTATAGCAGAAAGGAATAAGACATTTTAGTGGGCCTTACAATCCGGCACGGGTTATTATTATCAAGTATAATTAAGGATCATTATTACTATCAACTATAAATATTATTATCATTATTATTAATTATAATTATAATTATTTTTATTATTATATTACTACTATTATTATATTACTATTATTATTATTAAGAACTATAATTATTATAATAGTTATTATTATTATTATTATTATTATTATTATTGGTAGATACACATTTTACTTTTACTTACTATGTAGGAGCTATGTTTCAATTACTTGTCATTTTTATTTGTTTTGTTGTTCATTTATCTTTTCATTTGAACAATTATTTCAATTTAAAAAAATAGTTACTAAAATTAGTAAAATAATAAAACTAAAAAATAATTTTTTTATTATAAATAATTATTTAAATTTAAAATATAATAATTAAGAGGATAAAATTGATAAAATAAAAAGGACACCAAAGATGTTTATCTCTTTGTATATGTAGTTATATTAATATTAATATTATTATTAGTAGTAGTAGTATTATTTTCTTTTGTCACTACGCGATATTATTATAGTGGTATTATTATTATTATTATTATTATTATAGTTAGACACATATTTTATTTTTATTTACTACAAGATCATATTTCAATTACTTGTTCTTTGTATTTGTTTTGTTATTTATTTTATCTCTATATCTTGGTATTTTCTGAATTGGAAAACAATAGTTACTAAAATTAGTAGAATGATAAAACTGACAAATAATTTTTTATTATGAATAATTATTTAAATTTAATAAATAATAATTAAGAGGATAAAATTGTAAAAACAAAAAAAAGGACATAAAAATGTGTATCTCTTTATATATTTAGTTAGTGAATTATTATTAGTATTATTATTATTATTACTATTATTATTATCGCTACTTATTATTATTATTATTATTATTGTTATTATTATTGTTTTTGTTATTATGGTTACATACACATTTTACTTTTACTCACTATCTATGAATCACGTTTCAATTACTTTACCCTTTTATTTATTTTGTTGTTTATTTATCTTTACATTTGAATAATTATTTCAATTCAAAAAAAAATAGCTACTCAAATTAGTAAAATAATAAAACTGAAAAATATTTCTTTTATTTATTTAAGTTTAAAATATAACAATTAAGAGGGTAAAATTGAATTAACAAAAAAAAGACACCAAAGATGTTTATCTCTTTATATATGTAGTTGTATTATTATTATTATTATTATTATTATTATTATTATTATTTTATTATTTTTATCACTATGCGATATTATTTTAGTGTTATTATTATTATTATTATTATTATTATTATTATTATTATTATAGTTAAACACACATTTACATTTATTTACTATGGGATTATATCTCAATTACTTGTACTTTTTATTTGTTTTATTGTTCATTTTGTTTTTATATTTGTGTAATTATTTGAATTAAAAAAATAGTTACTAAAATTATTAAAATGATAAAATAGACAAATAATTTTTATTTTAAATAATTATTTTAATTTAACAAATAATAATTAAGAGGATAAAATTGTATAAACAAAAGAGGACACAATAAATGTATATATTTTTATTTATGTAGTTATTGTATTATTATTATTTTTATTACTACGAGATATTATTATAATGATATTATTATTATTATTATTATAGTTAGACACACATCTTAAATTAATGGTTAAAATACTTCGTTGGTCCTCGTTTTTGTACCAAAATCTCAATTTGGTGTTCATATTTTTATTAGTCTCAATTAGGTTCACATATTTGTAAATCAGTAACAATATGTAACTAACACATTAAGTAGGTGTCACGTGTCACCTCCTCGGTTTTTCTAAATTTTTAATTTTTTTTGAATTTTTAAAATTTTTTTAAAAAAATATTTATGTCACGTGTCACGTCTGTAGTGTGTCACGTGTTAATCTAATATAGTGACACATGTCAAATTATTGTATGAATCTCAATTTGGTCATCATATTTGTTAATTTGATTTAATTTCAGTTCCAAATATTTTTAAAAATTTTCAATTTCATAGTGTCACGTGTTAATCTAATATAGTGACACATGTCAAATTATTGTATGAATCTCAATTTGGTCATCATATTTGTTAATTTGATTTAACTTTAGTTCCAAATATTTTTAAAAATTTTCAATTTTATGTGCTCTAAATTTCGAAAAAATTTAATTTTTATATAGATGTTATGATGATATTTTTATTACAAGTGATATTTCTATTACATATTTTAAACAATATTAAATTTATTTAAATATATATTTTACATTAAACTTTGTTTAAATTTTATTTTAAAATTATAAATATATAGATTTATAAATTTATATTTGAAATATTTGTATAACATTAAATATCAACAATTTTTTAGAGTTGGCTTAAAAATAACAATTTTATAAATTCAAATGTAAAATTTTAAAACAATTTTATAACAAATTAAAATAAATATATTTAAAATTTTAATATTAAATACACTTAATATTATTAAAATATTTAATAAAAATATCAATTTTATTAAAAATAATCATAACATTATATAAAAGTAAAATTTGGTCTAAATTTGGAGTGCATGAAATTGAATGTTTTTTAAAAATATTGGAGACTGAAATCAATCAAATTAAAAAATATGATGACCAAATTGAGATTCATACAATAATTTGACACGTGTCCCCATATTAGATTGACACGTGGCACACTACAAACATGACACGTGTCATAAATATTTTTTAAAAATAATTGAAAAAAATTGAAAAAACATAAAAAAAATTATTATTTTTTAAATTCAAAAAAAAAATTAAAATTCAAAAAAATGAGGAGATGACACGTGACACCTACTTAACGGTGTTAGTTCCATACTAACGAAAATGACCTAATTGTTACTGGTTTACAAAAATGTGGACTTAATTGAGACTAATAAAAATATGATGACAAATTGAGATTTTGGTACAAAAACGAGGACCAACAGAGTATTTTAACCTAAATTAATTTACTATGGGATCGTATTTTAATTACTTGTCTTTTTTATTTGTTTTGTTGTTAATGTATATCTTTATATATAATTATAGATTATTATAGTTGACATTAGCCTTAGTGTTAGCATTAATATTAATATTTATAGCATAAATATTATTATTATTAATATCATTATTATTTTTATTGTTATTATTACTATTCCTAATGGTGTTATTATTATAAGTGTGTTTTTTTAAGTATAGAAAACATTGTTATACTAAATACTTTTGTTAAATAGAGTTTTAATATTTTAAAATTTTTATGATTTATAATTTATATTAATATTACTAGCGTACACACAAGCGCAACAACGCCTGTGTGTACGCATTTTGTAAATATATGTGATATTATATTAGTAGGTGATGATAATGTAATGTTATTAAGTTATAATATATAAAATAAAATTATATTTAATAAAAATAAAGTGAAATATATCAGAAAAGACGAGAGAATAACTGTTGATAAATAGAGAAAAAGAAAAGAGTAGAGATAAACAATTTTATAAAAAAGTTTGTAAAAATAACAATCAATTTTAAATTTTTTTATAAATAATTATATTTTAAAGGGTAAAATTGGTATTTTGAAATATTAACACAAAAGAGAGAATCTCCTTATATATGGTTATAGATTATTAGTATTTTTAATTGTTAAATAAATATAATAACAATTATGTTATTATTCTAAAAAAATTAAAAAAAAAAATAAGGCTATTATAATTATTTCGTAAAATCAATTAATTGTATTATATTGTGATATCAATTCTATTTATTATATTTAAAACTGAAATTATCATTGCATCACTTAGATTTACTATTTCATTACTTTAATAACAACATTTACAACACTGAAACTTAATTTTTATAATATTTCATTACATAATACTTTCACTATTTTATTATTTTAATATACAAAATAAAACAAATACGTCCCGTGCGTCAGTATACTAGTACACTATTAAAATAGCTCACAATTTGGCCTCCACGTGGCTCAAACCTAAGTCCTTCATACTAATTAAGTACTCTCAACCATTTGAGCTAGTACTATTCTACATTATAAAAGTCAGGATTAAATGCCCATAAAGGCTCCCACTACCCATATTTATTTATTAATTATTTATTTAATTAATTAAATTTCTCGGATCTTACACATACAACCCAAATACTATTTTATCCATATCAAATCAATTTTAGCATCCTGTATTCCTCCAAATCGCTATGGATACGATACTTATTGTACTACATAAAGCTATCAAAACGGGTCACTCGACCCAACCTGTGGCTTGGCCCGCGACGGGTTGGCCACTTAGTGGGTCAACCCAACCCGGCTCACTTATTAGCGAGCCAACAAAATTAGAACCCGACCCGACCCACCACGGGTTGGCGGGTTAAACGGATTGGCTATTGACTCACTTAATTTAAAAA
>Ga0209589_1012956_pt1 | contig 11087 bp, 5 predicted proteins | sample CowpeawhiteBW_FD_187525 | JGI IMG/M metagenome (GOLD analysis project Ga0209589, IMG submission 187525) | Root nodule microbial communities of legume samples collected from California USA - Cow pea white BW (SPAdes) (version 2) | ecosystem: Host-associated > Plants > Roots > Nodule | place: USA...
TATATATATTATTGTTTGTTGTTTATATTTAGTTATTAAACTAAACAATATTTCGTTTGCAGAACATTACGTAGATAGGAGAATGAGTTATTTCATCTTTGGAATGAAATGCAAATTCAATTGAAGATGGGAGAGACCTACGATGGAAAGGATTAAATGAGAATAAGAGAATATTTATTGATGATTTGTTAATACAGATGTGATTTTAACTTATCGAGGCAAGGCATCGATAAGTAGAAAGAAATTAATTTAAATATCAAGGGTTACTATAGAATTGAAGGTTAATAAGATAAATTGCACCTAGACAATTGAAAATCAAGCCTTATGTGATTTAATTGATCGAAAGTCTAATGTTGTGATGATCGGTCAATCGAAAGTCAAGCCTTACATAGAAGGGGGACAAAGAGTCACAACACATTATATTTTACAAGAATGACGTTAGTGAATGACAATAGTGCCTTCATAAAGTATTAGGAATTTGTTTATGATAATAGTACTTCAGAAAGTATTAGGAATTTGTTTATGTCTTCTAAATTTCACTCTTGTAAACCAGAAGAAGTATATATATTCTACAGATGGAGTAAGTGAAGTCAGTTTTAATTAAGTGCTTCTTTATGAGATGAATGTCGTAAAATAAGCATGTTACTCATAACTTGTAAAGAGCAAGTTATTTATCTTTTTTGTTTAGAGCATAAAGTAAAGAAGAAAGTACATCGAAAAGAACTATCGACCAAAATTAAGAAGCAAATTGAGGGAGGAGTAAAAGCAACAACTATTTTCAAATTGAAGTGCGTACCAACTACTCGAGCCACATGGACTTCGAAATCATTAATGGTAGTTCTAGGGTAGTTATGTGAACTTTGTTCAAATTTAAACTTCAAATATTATAATTGTCCAGGGAGGATTAGAGAATATAAAATAGGTTTATTTTTTGTATTTTACAAGATTTACAAATTGTGGAACAATTGTTAAGATATTGACAAGTGTACAAAATCATACAAGTAATAAAGTGAAAAGTTCAAATAACACTTTTTCAAAAAACTTGTGCAGCACTCAACAACTCTCGTAATTCACAACTCAATTAGATAAAAAAAAAACAAAAAAAAAATCTTTTTGTCTATTTTATCAAACATTTGTTGCACAACAGAAATTTAACATAGAGTATTTACAATTGTCAAGGCTAGATTTCATATTTACTCCCTTCTCATGCATTCGCAAACATTTGATCAATTACAATTTCATGTTAAAATTAACTCACAAATATACTTAAATCTTATCCCTAAAGACTTTAAACTTATGATAATTCATGAAAGTTCAATCCTTGGATCATCATCAAGTAAAATCTTGCATTAAGTTCAAGAGTTGAAAATATTGCTATTGAAGAAAATTTAATCCTTACCAATGTTAATTGTTGTAATTTGGTCACCACTTTCATTTATTTATGTTAGAAATTTCTTCACTTTTCTTGTTAATTTTTTTTTTTATAAGTTACTTTAGTTTTCATACTAGTTTACCACATTCTCGTCGATCATCACATCCACCTTTTGAATTCAATCATCTTTATTTTTCACTTCACCCATTGTTGTTACATTCATATTCACCAAAAAATAAAAAACTAACAATTGATTCTCGTGGAAGTAAATATAAGTAAACAATTGAGTTCATTGAACATTAGGTGAAGCTCGTACATAGGATTAATAATTTGCACATCAAACTAAGTCTTTGCATCGACACTTAAACTTGAAAACACTCCGGTTGAGATTGAAAAATAGTGCTTTTAGCCTTGTATCAAAGAACTCAAATCAGATTAGTTTAGTTGTCACATAAATCCTCGATAAACATTAATGTAATACTACATTTCATAGTAATTATTCGAGAAACATCAATGTAATACTACATTTCATAGTAATTATCATCTGATGGTGAAACACTTTCTCCCACTTTTTTAACAGTGTGTTTGTGAATAGGGGATGTGAAGAATTTGATTAGTAGAGTTGTGTACAAAAATATTTAAATATAAAAAAAATGGTAGAAAAATAAAACATTATCATAACCCGATTCTCATAGTTTTCAAAATATGTCTATATAATTTTGAGGATTAGCAATTGATTTTTGAATGAGATAATATCTCTCTTGCAACTTGCATTATCTTTGCTCAATTTGTTCGAAACTAATGATATATTTGTGACGTTTGGAAAATGAAATTGATAAAACGAGAGCTAACAAGGGTGAGGATATGTTCCAGTCTATTTTCTTTTAGGATTAAATATGTCTTTTAATAAAAATTGAAATTACTTTCTTAATAAAAGAAAATTGATATTCAGAAGAAATGATGTTCAGAAAAAACTATTAAAGATAATCTTCTAAGGAAGATTTTCTTTTCTTTTTAAGACTAAACTTTATTTTCTGCTAAGCAGATTTTAGACGAAATCATCTTTTAGAAGATATTAGACTTACAATAATTTTACGAAAGTATAGCAAAAAGAATATTACTGCTAATAAAAAAAAACTGATGAATAATTAAAATAGTTTTATTTTCATCTGATATATCATAATATATTTTTTGAGGAGAAAAATTTAACATATAGTTTTATGTATATGTTTTATATTTTTTAGATGTGAAATAAAATTTGTTAAAGTATTGTCTGGAGATCAAATTATAATATTACATTCAAAACTGAAATCACACTTTCACACTTTTTCTTCTTCTTAATAACATGACAATTACTACCAAATGTAGTATTACACTGAAAAGTTAAAATCACACATATATTTACATATCATCAATAAATGTTTCTCTTATTCTTCTTTAATCCTTTCCATCATACACATCTCTCTCTGCAACTTTCACAACTGAAATTATAATATTACATTCATAACTGAAATCACACTTTCACACTTTTTCTTCTTCTTACATCATATCAAATGTAGCATTACATTGAGAGGATAAAATCACATAAATGTTTCTCTTATTCTCCTATAACAATCCTTTCCACATAAACCTCTCTGCAATTTTGAATTGGCAATTTTCATCCTAAAGATAAAGAAGTTGATTCTATAATGTTCCCACCATGAAGCTTTTCCAACAAAATACATTCATAAATGAACGATGAGACATGAATCTCATTCAATGTTCACTTTATAAATTTCCATCTGAAGTTGGAGCTCCACATATTTGGGAAATTACATCAAGAAATGGGAAAATGCCACGCTCACAACTCATGATCCTGTCATTTATAAAAGAAAAGAAGGCTTCTGTTAGAAAATAAAATCAATTGTAATGAGCCAGTTGGTACTGGATTCAAAAGAATAATATACCGTTCAAAATAAAGGCAATATAACAAGATTATCCCGGAAACAAAAAAAAGAATTTATGTGATACATCAAAATAATCTAGGATTTAAGAATCCCTAAAATAATGATTCTGAAGGTCGTATTCATCTCCGGTCACTTTATTTTGTATATATTTTGTATAATAAAAGAAACATAATAAATAAACGAATCATATTAAATGAAATAGAAAAAATGGCCCGATCTTTTTTTTCTCAACGGCAAATTTTCAGTAGAAGAGAAGGTTCCTTCAGAACACTTATTTTTTTTCTATTTCAGTATATTGGGTCTCTTTCTTTCATTTCAAAAAATTGATCTAATTAAAAGTTCAATATGATTCCACGAGATCTAGTTTCATTCAAGTAACGGATTCTATCCAATTGAAAGGATCTTCTTATCAATCCAAGGATTCTTTCGATTCCATTAGGAAGGCAAAGATTATCTGGCACTCATTCGTATACATGAAAATAAACTGCATTTACACGTGATATAGTGAATTTTAAGTCTAACTCAATCTCACAAAACCAACTTGTGAGATAAAGTTTGGATCACGTATATACTAATAAATAGTGCAAATCTTATTTTATAAGTTGGTCTTATGAAATTGAGTTAGACTTAAAATTCATTTCTTAATAATAACATGTATGGTGGTTTTTGAGAGAGAATGTATCACCAAAAGTAAACGAAATATTTTTTAATTTGAATAACTAAATAAAACACAACGATAAAAGAGTGATAGATCTAATTAATCAAAAGCTTATATATACGATACCTTTGGTAAACTTCCTTGATTTGATTTTTAGATAATCTCATCGCTCTTTCAAAACTTTATGTCTATTCCTCATTTCTCTAAACTCCAAATATTCAGAGACTACGAAAATATTACGTTTGTAAATGGTTAAACTTAGACAATTTCAATGAAAAAACTATGTGAATATTCCCCTTTATATAGATGAAAGAAAGGAGACGAGTAGTCTATGGAAAGAGGATTAATGAATGCATTTGATTAATAAATAATGTCATTAATGTAATAAATTAATGCATGCGTTATAATATTTATGCAATATCATTAAATATGTTACACCAAATTAATGTATATATTAATGTAACATAAATAACCGTAACATATTCATTTATTTAATTGCTTAAAATATTAATATATGTAAAAATTTAGTTTATTAATTATATGCTAAAATTTTAACCGGTATTATAATTATCATTATTTTTTTTTATTATATTTATTTTTATACTTTATTGGTATTTTATTATTATTTTTTAAAATATTTAAAGATTTATTAATTTTGGAAAGTTAAATATTTGATTTTTATTTGTGAAATATTGTGTAGATAGGTGGAAATCGATCGTAGAAGATTGAAGAATATATCAAAGATTATCATTCAGGTAAAAAAATTTCAAGTACATTTTTTAAGCCTAGTCTAGTTTGGCACATTCACCCACAAAGTCAGCTTAAATTGCCTAGAAAGAGAGGTTAAGCCGCCCAACAACTCTAGTTCGCCTAGCGGATTATGCCTTACGAAAATCATTAAATAGAAGGCATTGTAGAGTTAGAAAATAATCTTTTGGGGAATAGGGAACTAACCCTAAGAGAAGCGACAAAGGCGCATTTTGAGGCTAGAGTCACTCATCATTACCATTATTTTCACCATTTATTCCTTTTCTAATGCTCATAATATCTAGGGGGAACTAACTCCCTTATTTATCTTTACTCCATGTTATTTCTACTATTCAATATACTTCTTTTCCATTACTCTTGTGTTTTATTATTATTCTTAACTTGATGATTATTGATTGCATATTTCTTTTATATGGTTATTGGGAAAATAATTTAGAACCTTGACTATAATAGAACAACTAATAGATTGTGCCTCTATACATAGAGTTTTATCAATTAGTCAATTTAAACATCTGAACTTAATGTGGAATTTTGATAAAAATATTTAAGAGATTAGAATTTTTATTAATAAGGTTTAGACTTGCCTCTAAGGAATTAAGGCTTGTTAGCTTGTGGTGTAATTACAAGAGTAAAAGTTTGAAGTATATTGTTTAGTGTTTATACATTGAATTGGAACATGAAATCCAACCCTGATGAAGTCTCTACCACGGATAATTTTATAAATTTTCTTGCTTTCTAGAAATTAGAATTATTTTATACAAATTAATACTTTTCATTACTTTAAAGTTCTTAACCTTAATAAGTAATTTGAAGTATATTGTTTAGTGTTTTTACATTGAATCAAAACATAAAATCCACCGAGGTGAAGTCTCTCTGACGTGGTTAATTTTATGCATTTACTTGATTTCTAGAAATTACAATTATCTTATACAAATAAATGCTTTTCTTACTTCAAAGTTCTTAGCCTTAATTAGTAAATAAACATAGTTCTTCTCAATAAACACGAGTCTCTTGGGAAAATAACATTTGGACTTTGCACTTACTTATACGATTTCGTACACTTGTCAATATCATAACATTGTCTCTCTCTCTCTCTCTCTCTCTCTCTCTCTTTCTCTTTCTCAATCACTTTTTCTTTTTATTTCTCTTTCTCTCTCCCTTCATACACGACTTATGTATAACTTTTATCTTATAACATGAAATATTATCTTCTAAAAATTTTTGGTCACTTATATATTATTGAAATGTGTTAGGGTCATCATCTAGTTAGTCAAAATTATAAAGTGGCATGCCAATATTAAGTTTAGGACTAAGGATATAATTATCGTGAAAGATATTTGTTTGGATATCTAAAGTAATATTCTAATTTGATAAGGGACCGAATTATAATTACTAAAATCTGGAATGTGTAAAGAAGGAAAAAAAATGTATGGTATTAGGGGTTTTCTCTCATCCCTATAAGGAGATATGACCAAAGCTTGTGGTTAGGCACAATTACTTTATGTTAAAATTTTCCTTCAATTAGTATCAAAGCCAACCGATACTCTATTCATGTGTGATTTTGAAATTTGGATTTCTTACTCATATCAACATTATATGAATACGCATATAGCGCGACTTCAAATTTGTGGTTTACAAATTCATGAGGAAACTCATTTTGAAAATTTTTATATTATTATTATTATTTTTCTTTGGATTTGATACATAAAAGTTCAAATTTTGGTAATTTAGCATTTTAAATGAGGTAATTGAATCAAGAAGTCACCAAAGTGACCTCTCTCTCTCTCTTGAGTAGATTGTTCGTGAGAAATGAGAAATGTTTTGTGTTTATGTTTATCAATGTCAGTATTGATCGGTGCAAAGGAAGATTAAAGCTTGCCAGATTGTATACACACCTATGATGGTAAATGTAAATGTGTGATAATTGTGAGGTTTTGCATGTCAATGATAAACGAATCAAATGTAGGTTTGTTGTTGTACATGTTTTATTATCAATATTTGATCATTACAACAAGATACCTCATCACAATTAATATTAATGTCTGAAGACTTGATATTGGTGGTTCATTGGGTATCTTAAGATGGATTATGCCAATTATGTGAACATATGATGATTGAATTTTGTTCATGAAGTGAGAATAGTTATATTATTTATTTTGTTTTCAATTCAATTATTATTGTTTCAATGTCTGTTAATTTGGTTTTGGTTATTAAAAGAACAAATTTTAAAGACTATAAAGAGAACATGAAAATTATTCTTGGCTACATAGATTTTGACCTTATGTTAAGGATTAACAATTTGCGATCTCTAGTATCAATTAAGAGGGGAGATTATGAGAAATGGGACCTCACAAATTACATCAGTCTTATGATCATTAAGCATGACATTCATTAAACTTTAAGAGATATTATCTTTGAGAAGATAACAAATACCTAAGATTTTCTTATTGATATCGAAAAGTATTTTGTAAAAAGATAATAAGACAAAAATAAGTGTTCTTCTTCATAGCTTGGTTTCCAATTCCAGATATTCATAAATGAACAACTCTATTTCAGCGCTCTGACACTTATACGTCGTGAGCCCCATTAAGTTCCCTTTACAAATTCCAATCCAAGGTGGAGCTTTAGATATCGGGGGAATCAGTTAGAGAAAAGGGAAAATGTCACACTGCCAACTTTGTCAACAAAATTATTCCCTTTCCTAACTAATGTCCCACATCTTGATGTTGTCATTAAAAAAAAAAGGTTTGTTAGAAATAGAATGAATTTAAAGGCAAAGATTATCTAGCAGTAATTCATATATGTTAAGTTTCATATGTTTTAAGAAGATAATCTCCATTTATATGTATTCTTCTTTAGATAAAAACTTGTGAAAAGTACTCAATATATGTATCACAAATAAATGCAAACAGTTTTTTTTTTAATATGAATATAACTACATAAAACATAGCAATGAAAAATAATTGCGGATCTAATTAATCAAATGCATATATAAACACTACCTTTGGTATACTTCCTTGGATCATCAACAAGTGAGATCATGCATTAAGTTCAAGAGTCTTAAGATTACTAATGAATCAAGTTCTATCTCTAGATACAATCTCCTTTTCATATTCAACTTCAATTTTGAGTTCAAAAGACATTTTCCAACACCTCAAGAACCAACGATCAAGAATATGTGATCAAGCCACAACAAGCATTAGGACAAAAATCTAATACTAACATAGAAATGGAAAAGCATGCGTATTAACATAAAAAATACACAAGAAACTTGTTTATTACATTTAATCTCAATAAATATGTTAGCTCTCCATGGTGTAGAACCTAGGGCTTACAAAAGGAAGAGATATGGGAAATAAAAACCAGAGAGAAAATGCAAGTTATTTCCCAAGGTTCTTAGTAGTTGCTCCATGCTCAAATTAGGCCTCTCATGTATGTCTTCATCTCCGAATAATAACTCATCTTCTTCTTCAACCCCAAAAAGTGAAACCACCATGGATGAAGGAGGAAACTTAAGGAGGAAAAGGAGAGCTTCATATCACCCTAACAACCTCCAAAGGCTTCTCCAAGCACCTTAGGTGAAGCCTATCTCGCAAAAAATGAGGAATGAATCAAAAGCCTTGTAACATCCCGCCCGGATATTACGGATTTTAAATAATAAAATAAAAATGTAATAATAATACTCCATTTATTATAAATCATTTTCCCAAAACCGCGAGAATTTAAAACTTTATTACACCGATAAAACCAACTTAAATCCAATTGTTATAAACACAATACATTATCAAAATCAGTCTCATTATAAAGCCAAGTTCTATAATTCTAATGATTACAAGAAATCCTTAAAACTCATAAAAATGATGAAACATTGCCACAAAGTTTCCCAACTAGCCCACGCTTCGGATCTACGCTCCACCAGAACCACCTGCAACGTCATGTGCTCCCGTGTACCGCGTACACAATCATCGCCAAACACACGTAGATAGGGTGAGCTAAAGGAATATAAACATATACAACAATTTATATAACAAAACACACACATTAAAGGAACTCTATCTTTTCGTCTCATCACACATGGCCACCACTTGTAGAACACATGCGGGAACACTCGTTATTCCGAGCCACAACTCAAAGAATGCTCGTATTACTCTCCATCCTGAGCCACAACTCCAAGAATACTTCAGCATCTGACCCTTGAGATATCGCCCAAAGCCTTGTAGACCACACACATCCAAAGCAAGCAAAACACATTATCTACTTCCTTAAAAATCGCTTAGCGCTCTACATGAGTTGTCAAGCGCATAAGGCTTCCAGACCGCCTGGCAGGGGACACGTGCCACCAGGTGCCAAACGCCCCTGATGCTGCTGTTTCTACAAGTATCGCCTGGCGGGACATCCCTTATCGCCAAGCGCTACACGCTTCAATTCTCTACTGGTTTTGTAGCTATCGCCTGGTGGTCAAACACGACCGCCAGGTGCTACACCAGTACTTGCGCAGTACTGGTTTTTAAGCACCCAGAACAAAGTAAAATCAATCCATTCATATTTCATGTATATATTCCCCCTTTAAATCCATGCTAGCATTCAATTCTAACTTATGAATAACGCATGCTCAAATAAATATAAGCAGCAGCACTCTAACAATTTAAGCACATGATCCTATGCACCAATCCAATTAATATTCACACACATGCCTTCATCAATAACCAATTCTTCACATGTGACTAACCCAAAGTAACATTCAAATTGATATAGACTTACCACATAACCCAATCATGCTTCATTAGAAGTTACTTAAAATTATCAAGAGCTTATTCATGTATTTTAAAGACTCCAAAATCAGAAATATTGAGTAACGTATATCTCTAGCTACTGACCTCCAAACAAAATCTCCACCGATCAAAGTGAAGAACTACATGTTATGGACCACCTGTCAAAATTTCACCTAAATCGAATGGTTAACAAATCGGAAAATGCAGTTTTACGAAACCTATGAGAACTAGAAAAACGGTGGCGCCTAGCGCCCAGAAATCAGGAGCCTGGCGCCTGGCAATACAAAACCAGCGCTGGGCGGTTCCCGTTCTGCAAAAATACAGAAAACAATGTTTTTCGTGAATCACAACACCACGCATCTCTGGTATGGTGCCTAACGGCCAAATAGGTGTTGTCAGGCAATTCCTACAGTTCCAGGAATCCAACAGCTCTTCCCTTACGCCTGCGAACCTCAACCAGCCCAACCATCCCAATTTCCTTCAATTTCCACTCAATACTCACAACTCAAGTGTTTAGGTTTGCAATTTATCTCCTACAACTTTCAATCACACGAAATTCCATTAAATTTACCCTTTCAATTTAGTCCAACTATAAATTCCCAAATTCACAAACCCTAACATGATGTCTATGAGATTTTCTTCCAATTTGACCCCAACCATGTATAATCCAATGAAATACGACATATAATAATCCTCACGCATTTAGAATAGCATTTTTTCTGATTAGAATCATCCCAAAACATCCAGAGCATCGAAATCGAACCATAGGGCTCGCGACGCCTGGTGGGTCAATCACCACCGCCAAGCCCTTCATCAAAACCTAGAAAACTGGGTTAAATAGTTATGCATCGCCTGGCGGTCGGGAGCTTACCGCCAGGCGATTCCTCTTCAGGAACCCATAAATAGGCTAACATGCATGTGCCGTCTAGCGGCTATGAGCAGTCCGCCAGGCAGTTTCTGGAATATTTCCAAAAACACGAGAATGCAAGCAGAAACAAGAGGTATTCATAAAATTCAGAATATATCATGCAATTCAAACTCAAACATAAAATCCAACATGTAAAGCTCCCTAACCTGGTTTCCTTAGCTTATTTTGGACTTGTTGTGAATTCCCTCTTGATCACCAATGATCCTCCTTTGACTTTATCCCAATACAACTCCTTGCTTCACTCAATCCTCTCAACACAATCTCTAGTTTCGTTCTCTACTCTCCAAGCACAATGGCAGCCACCAAAAACACTCTCCCTCTCCCTTAATTGGTGTTGTCTTAATTGGCAATGATGAAGGAAAACGAAAATGACATTAAACTTAGAGTTTAATTGTCATTGAAGGTCCATTAGTGGTTGTTTTCCAACCCCTCTTGGCTGCTAGGGTTTCCTTTGCCCTTCCACCTTCATGCCAAATAAAATTTTGGCAAAAAGAAAGTTTAGTTTAGGTTCAAACTCATGCCAATTGTCAAATCAATGCATAACCATTCAACCAATTCATGTTTCATGATAATTTATATAATTCTATGATTATATTATCACTCATCATGATCCAGTACATATTTAAAATAATAATAAATTAAA
>Ga0209589_1012957_pt1 | contig 11086 bp, 7 predicted proteins | sample CowpeawhiteBW_FD_187525 | JGI IMG/M metagenome (GOLD analysis project Ga0209589, IMG submission 187525) | Root nodule microbial communities of legume samples collected from California USA - Cow pea white BW (SPAdes) (version 2) | ecosystem: Host-associated > Plants > Roots > Nodule | place: USA...
TATATATATATATATATATATATATATATATATATATATATATATATACTTTCATTTTTTTATTTCTTCTAATTATTTGGTTTGTCATGAAACTTATTCTCATTTCCAATATATTTTTCATCTTATCATAACCTTTATGTAATTATGTTAAAATGATGTATGTCAATTAAAAAATTTTATGTCTCACATTTGAATATTTCTATTACTTTTTAATATTTTTATTTATTATATATTTTCTTTTCACATAAGAATGTTTAGTACTTTCAATTTAAGTGTTTAATAACATAAACCTTTCATTTATTAGGTAATATAAAAACAAGTATTTACTTAATATTATTCATTTGAAGAACTCTTTTGTTTCGCTAAAATAATTTTCGTTATTTTTCAACTATTGAGTATATATGTTGATATTTGAAAAGTTCTTTTAGATTTCTAAGGTATTTTTCATCTTATCACATTCTTAATTATACATTTATTTTTATTTTTCTTTGTACGATTTATTTCAATAGTCTCTCAAATTGTTTCTAAGACATACATTTGTTAATTTTTTTATATTTTTATTTGTTGTTTATTTTCATCATGTAAAATACTATTTCGATATATTTTATCTAATTATTTTTATTTTCTAATTTATTATCAATCATACTGTAAATTTTTCACTATAATTATATAAATAACTTTTATTTACTACAATATATAAATTTAATGTAATTACCATCCAACATATATTGGAGTTCAAAAGATACAAGATCTATATCAAAATTTTATTATTATGTTTATTATTTATTCTTTGCGTCATCTTGATAAAATTATGTATTATAACTTTTATTAGTGTATAAAAAAGAGATTCATTAAATTTTAAAAAATTGAAATAAACAAACATTTAAAATATATTTTAAGTTGAATATTTGTTTTCCTTTTATATTTGTTTTAAAATATTTTTAAAGTTTATCAACTAGGTTTCATTAATGTTTGCAGATTTAATAAATGTTTTGGTTCTCATGAAATTGTATTTGGTATTCTAATATAAAAGGTAAACAATTATAATTTATTTCAAAGTATTTGATATCGAAGAAACAATCATCCTTCTAATATTGAATATTTGATAAGATTATGTTTCTTAAACCATAATTTTTTATTATTTTATAAAAAAATAATTAAAATTAATATTGAAGTAGTAAGAAAACGGATATGGGTATGGGTACGAGATTATACCCGTTATCCGGTGGGATGAGGATGAGACAAAAGTTCGATACCCGTTGGATTTGGGTATGAGGATGAAGATAAATTTTTTCTATGAAAATAAATATGAGACAGTGAAACTCTTCCCCGTCCCGTTGTCATTCCTAGATCCAATCCTCCGGATATTAACTCCTTGTGGCACCTTCACATGAGACTATCCGCTGCCTTTTATTTTCATTTTTATTTATTAAATTACTTAGTTCATACAAGTATACAGATTTTAAATTTTAAACTTCTGTACCTATAAATCTTCTACATTTACTCGATAACAATAGTCTTCCCTTCTAATATTAAATTAATATTAAATGTATACATTTTTTAAGACTAATATTATTATCCGGATGTATACGTGGAGAAATATGATTTAACAGGAACTAAGTTTTGGAAAGAATAACAGAATTGTGGTCACTCTATGGTTATTCAATATATAGTAAAATTTGTTTAAAACTTGAATAGAGTTATCTATTACATATTCTTGTAAGATTGAATATTATCTTATCTTTATTGTTGAAATTGTTTACTTTTTATCACTCACGTCATATAAAAATCGAAATTTAAAAGGGTTTAAGTATTTTTCTCTCCGTCCATCATTTCACCACATTTTAAAGATAAAACTATGTAAGAATGAATGTACGCTCATTGTTTGAAATCAACCGATATCAGAATCATCCTTCCTTTAAACCCTACATTGGGTCGTGCTCTTTTTCACCACAGTATTTAAAAATCCTCGGTCAAAAGGTACTTTTGACCGAGCACTCTACGTCCTCGATCGAGGTTCAAGTGTTTGGTTGCATCATTGCCAAAGGTATTTACAATATGTTTTATTTGTTATTGTGGAAATTATACTCATATATTCATAAATTAAACCAAGATTTTGCCGAAAGTAAATCATTACATCAAAATGGTGTTTCATTGCCAATATGTGTATTAGAAAATACTGAAGTGATTACGGAAAGCACTAGTACTTTTGATTGGTGAGAATGGCCTCGGCGTTGAAGCGAAATTTAATATATTAGTTTGAATTTCCAATATTCAACGATTTCCTGTCACTGGAAACTTTTCATTTATATCTGTCAACATATACAAATGTTGTTTTGTAACACGAAATGTCAAGGTAACATTTTCACGTTCCGTAGTTTTTCACGTTTTTGTCCCATAAGGTGATGCCGTCAATGGCTGGTGCCAAACAACAGAACATTTGAGGAAAACCTAAACTGCTAAAGCTGTGTCAACTTCGAATTTTGATGGGAAAGAAAGTGTAAAAAGAATGAGCCTTAGTAAGGCAAACTCTTGGAACTTGTGCTGATGATCAAAGACTTCAATTTAGAAGACTCCCCTGCAGCGTTTGCCCTATGAGTTATTATTTCCATATTCCTGTGCAGACTCTGTTTCACCAAACTCTTCATCATTTTCTTCCCTTCTTTTGCTTCTCTTTGATTTACAGGTGACCCCATCGCAAATCTTGGTGTTTGTGGACCAGAATGTGGCCCCATCTTAGTCTGCCTTTCATCCTTAAACCATTGCAATAGTTTCATTGCTCTCTTTTGAGCCAAAGTGCTGCCCAATAAAACCACTTCAAGAAGCACAGGAACAATCCCTGCCTCTGCCATCTTCTTTCTTTGCAACGAACTTTGATGTGCTAGAATCATTAAAATATACACGGATAACTCTTGGCATTTAGGCTTATCTTCCCATGACAAAATATCAATGAAGGTTTCTGGGACCATTGTGCTGTTCTCTATTGCTTTTTTCCCCATCAAAGTCACTGACAAGTTCCCTAGAGTGGCAAGTGCTTTCTCTGAAATTTCTTTTAACGAGGACGCTTCCAAGAGGATAGGGACCACCCCGCTTGAAACCATAGGTGATGCATTCTCTAAAACAGTTGATAGATTATACAAAGCACTCAAACACGATTGTTTGGTGTCAAAACATGTGTCTGTCTCAAAAATGTGTCTAAGTAATGGGAGAAAGTCTAACGAAGCAAGAGGGAACTGAGTGTTTGCAAGAGATGACAGAGACAAAAGCAACTCTGCCAATTTACTTCTTGTTGATTCATCTACAAGGTCAATTGTCTTTGGCAGCTTGCACAATATTCCTGCCTCAACTATCAAAGCCTTGTTCCTGAAGGAAGAAAAACATTTTTCAACTCAGTCAAAGTTAGGTCAGAAACAGATACTACTACCCTACATTTGATAATTGAGTATTAAAGAATAAGAAGGCCAAACCAACTAAATTAAAAACATTATTTATAGCATAGTGAAGTCAATGAGAATCTTGAGTTAATATTTGGGTTGGAAAATGATGTTCAAACAAAGAACATAAAATTGCCTTAAAGATTATAAAGGAATCTGATCAACCACCCTATATTTTATGATAATCTGTAATTTATGAATTTTAGGACAAAAATGTCGCTTCATTATGAACTTTGTCCCCTCTAGCTTATCTAACATCCCAGCAACTCAGTTGATATTTCAGGTTGACTAATTTCTTTCTCATATTAAGTATAGTTAGTTTGTTAACTTTCATCTTCTACAACCTGGTGGAGGATAAATGTAACTCTAAATGGCTACACCCACCCACATGCACATGGTGTCTTTGCCTTTGTTGAAATTATATATTTATCTTTTTAACCCAATGGATATGTACAGAATAATTTGGTTGTGGTTACTGTGGAGTCATGAACCAAACCTTCCAAGACCAATTGCCACTATGTGTACATCAATCTTGTCTTCACCACCAAAAGTCAAAATGAGCGGTTCACAATAACTCCACTCTCACCAGTTTCTTTATAAAATATGATTGCATATTTGTCCATATCAAACAATATGGCAAAAGAGAAGACAACAAAGAGATAAACAATTTTAGTTCTAAGTCCTGCACCTTGACTTCTAGTTAGTGGACCTTAACCAATGCTACAAACCCTGCGTCCTAATTTCTTTATCATTCCTTCTCGCAAAATTTAACTGTTTAACATTTTAGTCATTCATTTTATCTTACTTGTCATTGGATTGACATGTATATACTCAGAGTATATGAATATCTATTTCAGCTACACCCAACAATTTAGACTCTTCGAATTAATCTCATGTAAATTCAATTCAACCAATAAAATCTAAAAAACTTACCAATCAATCACATAGTTTCAGAGTTGAATCAAACACAGAGTTCCACATCAATCTGAATTACACAGATTTTATATTATTGAATTGTTTATTTCTAATCCTTTTGAAATCAAACAAGAAAGTACGACTCTCGAACATTTTTAAACATATTGGTTCATGTGATAATCATTCATAAAAAGAAAGAACATATATGGTGGCAAAACTTACGTGTAAGTTCCATCAGCCAGGTGGACCAACGCCGTCAACGCGGCTCGCCGGCGGCTAGCCACCGGCGACGCCGCCATAGATACCAACACCGGCACCACCCCAAGTTCTGTTATCAACTTTCTGACGTTAACATCTTCCTTGGCTAACTTTTCAATCTCTTTTGCCGCCACTTCCTTCTCTTCCCAGCTTCCAAAGTGAAGCATCTTCACGGTTCTCTGCAACATGATCGCAGAGACTTCTTCTTCCTCCTCCTCTTCAGTCTTCTGCATAACCTGTTCTGTTCCAATATTTTCAGCCTTCTTGTTGTGTTCACCTCTGCTCTTAGCCGCGTCAAAGCGATCGGAGGGATCAAAACGCTTTCTGGTTGCTTTGGATTGGAGAAACCGTCTGATGCGAGCAAAGAACTGAAGCTTTATGTTAGACAACACCCAAATAGAAGAAGATGATGAAGGAGTTGACATGTTTAAGAGGAAGGAGAAAACAAATCAAGATACTGAAGTTTGAAAAAGTGCGCGTATGGGGTTTGGTTCTTATACAACTTAGTTTCTGTTTCTGACTTTGAGACAGAGAGAGAAAAGGAATCTATGAGAGTATTAGAAGAGCTCCACGAACTTAAAAATAAAGGGGAAGCACAGAGCACATGCAGAAAACAGTGCTGTCCCATTTAATGTAATGGTGGATTATGTTATTATGAAACAAGATCTCAAATTATGCATTTATTAAGTAATAGAATTTATGCATCATTTCTTTCATGAAAAAGATTTCCGTACCCGAACTTCACTAGAGACAAGTTGCTAAGTTTATGATTTACGCAGTTGTGACTGTATTCGTGCTAAAATAATACTAACATAAGTGGTTGATAATTTAATTAATTGTAGTTAAATCTGCACAGTTAAAAGTCCATTGTCTATACATTTTGCAGATAAAGAAGTATTTGGTACAATATCACTAACACCAAAGTTGGGTCTTTCTTCAGCAGCGTTTCACAATCTCAACCTAATTAGTGTACAAAGTAGTGGAGATGGCATGTTATATGTTAGTCAAATTCAATTTTGGGGAGCTTGTTGGGTGGAACAATATGGGAACTCTTTGTTCACTGGTCCCAAGTAGCTAGGGTGCATAATATGACTTGGCATTTTATTCATTAAAAAAGACAACAAGTAACTAAATTTAGACTTTGGTTTTTGATGTAAGCCCACGTCCATTGCATGTGAGAATCAGGGAGACCCAGCCTATCTGTTCCTTCATGGAACCATAAAATTTGGGTGCAGTGCACACGCGACAACATTAATGTCACTTAATATATCTCGTCGTGATCCTTCATTGGCTGCACAATCTGATCTGGATCGGTGGCTGTGATATTCTCACATGCATGGATATTAATCATCCCGAGTTTCCCTTCCATGAAGGGTGGAGGAAGAAGAGCAGTGTCATTCATTAATTTTGTGGATTCCTTTCTCAATTATACGATTCTCAAAATGCAATTAACTTGAATAAAACCCCTCATTTTTTATTATTAAAATTCATTTAAAACCATATGCAGTTCATAGATGTATCATAGAGATTTGAGCTGAAAGAATATGTACCTATGCTGGTGGAATTCTCCGAGAAATAGCCAGGTAATCATTCATTAAAGAGCATCTTCATTGACAAGTTCAAAAAATAAAAGAGAAAATACTATTCTTTTAGTTTGATGTCGGCATTAAGGTATTTGAGTGATATACATATAAACTATAGTTTATGTCATATACTTTGTTGTACCATTAGCCTGCAATTAAGTCATCACCAATTTAGACCCACGAAATGATATCAGTGATAAACATTGGTATCATGGTATTGCTTATTTGGGTGGGGAGAAAGAGATATATCTGAGACTTTGATGGCTCTGACATTTCCATGTCGGAGTGCACTACAAATTTGTATCCATATATGTGAATTGCAGGCACTGAAGTTTCCCACGTGTGAAGGAAGCACCCCATTCATCATTACCGGTTACACATTTTCGTTTTGAGTTTGGCTTTGTGACAGTGCTAATATGATGTGTGCCACTCCCACAACTACCGTAGTACCAAAATCATTTGTTTCTTACTGCCACGAACTGTAAATTGATGTCTGTTTGCACACAATTTGGTTACTTTTCCAAATGTATGCAAATGCTCGGAATCTAATGTTACTGTGTGCTTGTGCGCAAATGTGTTTTGTACGCAAGGTAAAATACGCAAATAGCAATGTTATTCATTACATAAGTTGTTTGTTTTTTAGCGCTTTCAGTCAAATTCTTATCAACTCGCCAAGTAAAATTCAAACATCACATAAAAATAATAATATAACAATAAATTAACACAGGTGATTATGTTAAAAATTCAAGTGTTATATTCAAATTCGTGTTCTCAACTCGTAAAATCAGTGTTTCCTGAGGTTATTTAAAACTTGAATTCCAAGTAAAAAAATTTTGCGCCCATAGAGGAATCTCTTGCTGGGAATTGCACGTAAGTTCTTGTGAAGTTCAACAAGATTCCAAAATGTAACGTGTCTGGTTGTAGAGCATGTGAAGACGTATATGTATGGTGACGAAGATGGTGATGCATAATTGCATAGTATTTCTCAATGAAGCTAGTGATTGAATTGAAGGATTGAGGAGATATTTCATCAATAATGACCATTGTCCAAATGATGGAACACAACACTAGTACGAGAGGAACACAAACGTGTCACACACATTAACCTATTTTTATTATTGTTTGATTTAAACCAGACTATGAAGGATTTTCCACTTTTCAGAATCATCTATTTCCACCCGTGACCAAGTAGAGATTAAAACTAACACTGTGTTTAGTACTATTTTTGTAAATAATTGAATGCAGTAATTCACAAAACGATAAAGATAAAAAACAATATTGTATTATTATGATTTTTTATTTATTGAAACTGTTAAACTTAAAAGATGGCTGCATAGGTTTTGGTATACTTCTAGAAATATCAGTCCTCAACTGTATGGCTGTTACTTTTGCAGTAAAATAAGAAACATCATCATATCATACAAATAGTATAAATTCAATGAAGGATGAAAAGTACAATACCCTTAAAAGGATCACGAGTATATAAATATGTGGCTACATTTTTGTTTAACCCAATATTTTGAAACTGTTGACACATGTGAATCTTTGTTCTTTTTCCTAGCTTAAAAACAGAGTGCTGATGTGTTAAATTCCTTTTGTAAGGTAATTTATTGGGCACATCGTTATTGGTTAACGCAACTCCATACCAACACCAGAAGTTAGATCCATGGATAGAGCTTCACGGATTATAAACATGTGACTATGAGACCTTGTTGCATCAATCACAGCACCACATGAGTGAACAGGGATTTTGTGATCAGTCATCACACGTGGGACTCAAGTTGATGATACCGTTTTGGATTTGTCCTCACACGTGTGGATAACTGAGAATTTTTGGGAGTCAAAATGGGCGCCCCACTAATGAAATGTCATTAATTTAAGAAAGTGGGAGGTTTTGCACAAGCTTCACAAGTGCAGTGCCACCAAAGGGATGATAAAGAATTTTATAGGTCGATTACATTTATGGTCAAGTTTATCCAATGATGGCTCTTCAGACCCACAAAGACAAAATATATTAGTTTTCGCACGGCTAGGAGGCATAATGCTTTTTGCATTATTATTATGATTATTAGCTCTTAAATTGATAACCGAGATGCTCTAAATCGTAAAACCCCATCATGTGCCGAATTCACGAAGGTTCTTGTACGCTACTGTTAGTTTGAACTTGTTTATAACAATAGAGCACCACGTATTCCAAGTACCTTTGCAAGAGTTTGCCTAACCAATTCACCAAATTTCTATAAAAATGCAAAAATATATATATACAAAAACAAAAAGTTGCACCAGCCGGGAATCGAACCCGGGTCTGTACCGTGGCAGGGTACTATTCTACCACTAGACCACTGGTGCTTTGTTTAAAATGTGAAATACTTTATTATTTGTCATAGCTTTAGTTTAACCAGAACAACTCCATATGAATTCTATGAATTCTGAGGATAAAGTTTATCTCGCATTTTAAATTCGATCATATGAATAAAATATTACCTGATTATTTACAGATTTACAACTGACTGTTAAAGTTCAATATGTGTATGTCTGTTAAAGATCATGATTGAAAGAATATCTCTACACCAACTAGGTAGGTAATATAATGTATTTTGTGAGTTTGATTAGCCTATACATGAAAATTTGTACTTCAATTATATTTGTAATTTTTAAAAGATTTTTTCTTTATTTACAAGCACCTATAATTTGGAGACAAAAAATGTGATTTGATTAGATTTATAAATACTGATTATGTACGTAAACTATATGATAGAAAACAAGTACTTATTTCAAATCTATGCTTGGAACATGCACATTTCATGGTCTTTTAAAAAGCAACATATAATTACTTGTACTAAAACTAAATTTATTACAACTACAAATTGTGTTTGTCAAGCCATATTAGTTAAGGAAAGATATTGAATGAATACATTTCAAGTAAATAAAGGCTTCTGCAATTTTCAATGACGATAACTTAACAATCAAATTATCAAAAAAATCCAATCTTACTCAGAAGTAAAGCACAGAGAAGAAATTATTGATCTAGTTCATTCCAAAAATTAAGGTCAACTCATCATGACATATTCACCAAGACTTAATTATTCTTGAAGTTTAAAGAGTTGCTAAATGAGGTATTATATATGGTCTTTGATGAGTTAAAAAAATGTGAATGAAGAAAAAATTTCATTTGAAAAATTAATCCTATCATTTTAATATGAATAATTCAAATTAAATTGCATTTCGTGTACGAATACGATATTTTATTATCAAAACAACAAGAAAATATATTATTTATTATACCATTTTATTTACATTTATATTTATTATTATTATTATTATTATCTTTATGTATTCTTTTATTGAAAGCATAATGGATTGTAAACAAATATCTTTTAAATAACTATTTCTTTTATGTTTTCTTATTAAACTGGATACGTATATTAGGTAATGCAACTATTAATTATGTAATTAGCCAATGAGGTATGAATATGTTCATTGCTAATTATACATTTCACTTTTGTGGTTTTGATTTCCTGATTGACCCAGCAACCTCAAACTAGTGAGAGAGTAGCATAATTATTAAAGGCCATAAAAAGAAGAGAGAAAAAACAGGGTCAAAACAACAATAATTTTAACAATGAACCACAACCTCACATTAAACTCACCCCATGGGTATAAAACGCAATCACCTCTTCCTCCTCTTCACCAACATCTTCATCTGAATCTAAATCTGAAATAAAACAATAAGCATTATTCGCAATGGCAAAGTTTTCGATCATCATCCTTGCCTCCGCCCTTTGCTTATTATCGTTGCTGGGGTCGGCTTGTGCCAAAGACCGATTCTTTGTAGAGGGAGTTGTTTACTGTGACACATGTCGTGTTCAGTTCCTGACTAGGATGTCTGAGTTCTTGGAAGGTGCGACTGTGCGTGTGATGTGCTCACAAGTTGACAATGCAAAGAACGTGACATTCGACAAAGAAACAACGACAAATGCATTGGGAGCTTACAAAATGGAGGTGGACGGAGACCACGAGGAAGACACCTGTGAGGTGACCCTTGTGAAGAGCCCAAGAGCAGATTGCAGTGAGGTTGACAAAGAGTCTCACCTTGAACAGGCTGCCAGAATCAGCATCACCAAGAACAGTGGAATGGTCTCCAATCTCCGTCAGCCTAACCCTCTTGGATTCCTCAAGAAGGATCGTCTCCCTGGTTGCGCAGACCTCTTCAAAGAGCTTGGAATCAACGAAGATGGCACCCCCATCCCCTAAACAACTCCTTCTATCCAACCTCTTCAACAATATTCAAACCCTTGTTCCTGGAGCAACAAAATTTTTAATTAAGTCTAAGTTAGGTCAGAAACAAATACTACTATACTCTAGATTTGGTATTTCTCAAAGTCATCATAAGTTATGGCTGCAAATTTACTCTCAACCAGCATTCCACCTTGTTCACTGCACTTTTTCTCCTTTTGATAGGGATTGGTGCAATTTGAGTAATAAAGAATAAGAAGATTTGATAAACTGAGTTAAAAACATTATTTGTAGCATGGTGAAGTCAATGAGAATCTAAGTTAATATTTATGTTGGAAAATGATGGTCAAACAAAAAAACATAAAATTTCCTTAAAGATCGTAAAGGAATTTGATTAATCACCTTATATTTATGATAATCTATAATTTATGAATGTTAGGACAAAAATGTTGCTTCATTGTTAACTTTATCCCCTCTAGCTTATATAACATTCTTGCAACTCAGTTCTCATATACTTAGATTGTTAACTTTAATCTTTTATAGCATATGGGAGGATAAAGGTAACTTTAACCGGCTACACTCACTCACATGATGCCTTTGTTAAAATCAGTTATTTTTTTTTAAAAGTGTTTTTTTTTTTTTTTACATTAGATGTATCAC
>Ga0209589_1012958_pt1 | contig 11086 bp, 5 predicted proteins | sample CowpeawhiteBW_FD_187525 | JGI IMG/M metagenome (GOLD analysis project Ga0209589, IMG submission 187525) | Root nodule microbial communities of legume samples collected from California USA - Cow pea white BW (SPAdes) (version 2) | ecosystem: Host-associated > Plants > Roots > Nodule | place: USA...
TATATATAGTTATTGTATTATTATTATTGGTATCATTATTATTTTTATTATTATTATTACTATTCATAATGGTGTTATTATTATAAGTGTGCTCTTTTTTTAATTATAGAAAACCTTGTTATACTAAATACTTTTTTCTAAATAGAGTTTTAATCTTTTAAAATTTTTATAATTTGTAATTTATATTAATATTATTATTAGTATTTTTAATGGTTAAATAAATATAATAACAATTATATTATTATTCTAAAAAAATTAAAAAAAAAACAAATATGCCCGTACGGATCATAGGCCATTATAATCATTTCATAAAATCAATTAACTGTATTATATTGTGATATCAATTCTATTTATTATATTTAAAATTGAAATTATTATTGCATCATTTAGAGTTACTATTTTATTACTTTAATAACAACATTTACAACAATATAACGTAATTTTCATAATATTTCATTACATAATACTTTCACTATTTTATCATTTTAATATACAAAATAAAACAAATACGCCCCGTGCGTACGCACGGTCAGTATACTAGTTTCATTTAACATTTTTTCCTCAATAGATAATAGAACTAATTTGTTTAATCTTTCTTGAGACATTGTTGATCTTAAATAGGTCTTTATTATCTTTAGCTTTAATAAACTCCTTTCGGTTGAAAAAACTGACACTAAATTGTTAACATTATTCTATAAGTTATATATGCATTTGGAAAATAATTTATTCTTTTTATATGATTAAGAATGTCAATTGGTTTATCATTTTTTAAACCTATAATTTCCCTTAAGATATTTTATTCTGAAATTAAATAAAATCCATCAATATCTAACGAATTATCATGTTTTAAAGATTTGTTAAGGTTTAAGCATTTTTCTTTCAAAAATGAAATATCTACACACTGTACGTAATACACAAGACATTTGCTCTTTTTTGTTCGTAGTTCCTTTTTGTTATCCAATTAAAGTCTCAATTCTTCTTTTCTTTTGAAATAGCCTGATTCAAAATTTCTAGTTGACATATCTATATATTTTTATATGAAATAAAAATATATATATAAAACAATACTAAAGATAAATATATAAAACAAATGAATTAAAATAATAAAGCTTGGTTCTGGTTGTCAAGAAAATAAACTCAATAGTAGACTTGTAGTATCTTGAAGTCTCAAGTCTCTTTTTCGTTCTTAAGTCTCAACTTCTTCACAAACTTGCAAAGTTGTTTAGTTTGAGATTAATCAGTAATAAAAATAATTAAAAAATGTTACTCTTCTAAACTCGATAGTAAATCTTTTTTCCTTAAACTTGAATTATCTTTGTACATAAAAGTTAACTTTGAATTATGCTCCAATTAATCTATTATTCACCAAAAGACTAAACCATAATCTAATTAATAATGTTGTAAAAAAAATACAGTTTATCCTCAAGATATATGCAAAAAAAAAAAACACTCTCAAAACCCATAAATCTAAAAGTACAAAAAAAAAACCTTGACAAAAGAAACATATTTCTAATTCTAATACAAAACCAAACAGAATAAAAATAACACCACAAAAAGAAAAAAATACTAACCAGAAATGAGATGAAAAAATTGGTACAAACGGGCAACATAAGATTCAAGAGATTTAAGGAATATAATCTGCCAAAATCTTAGAAAAAGGACGATCAGAACAAAATAAAGTAAAGAGAGGTAAGAGAAGTCATAAAAAAAATAAAAAATGAAAATATGATCCAGATTGATTATAATAGAATAAAGATAGCTAAGCATTCTCTTTCTCGTAAACAAAATTATAATTTACTAAAAAAATATTTTAACTCATTAATTATCATTTTTACCACCATTAAAAATTAACATACATTAATAATAATTTAATTAAATTTTATGCAAACATAAACTTATAATTAATTTAATAGAGCTATATTAGTAATAAAATATATTTTTGAGGCCTTTTTTATCTTAAACATAATTTTATAATTAGTTTAGTAAATGTATATTAATTAGTACTAAAAAAAATTTGAAGCCTTTTTTTTCTTAAACATAATTTTTATAATTAATTTAATAGAGAAATAGTAATAATAAATTTTTTTTTGAAATCTTCTTATCTTTAAGGCTTAAAACGAATGCTTTTCTCGTTTTATCCTTGAGTCGGGCTGGTGAAAGAAATTAACATGACACAACAGAATGGAGCTCAACATCAACTTAATACAAGGCTCCCATCCCCTTGTTATAAGCTTTGGCTCTCGAATATCTAGTCACTAACCATTTCATTTGGGAAAGCTATTTTGATTTCCGAAGATATCATAATAGAGGTGGAAGGAGAATGCGCTAGAATATATGTCCTCATCGACTATTTTATAATTGTTCACGATCACACTATTAATTAGAGATCAATTTAGATATTTATTTTTTTAATAGTCAAAACTTTTGTATTTAATTTTAAAAATTAATTTATTGACAAATTTATAAATCAATTATAATTTTTCATTTATAAAAAAATTATTTTAAATATTTATAATTTATAATTTATAAATTTATATATAAATTGATCATTATATTGGATAATTATTTTTTATCTCTAATTAAGCATTTTTCTTATAATATTGTTTAACGCACCCTTGTCGAGCTAAATAGGAGACAAATTAAAAACTCTAACCTAATCAGTCAAGTTTTGACGTCCACATAGTAACTCACTTCATCACCCCTGCTCCTCTAACCTAATCAGTCAAGTTTTGACGTCCACATAGTAACTCACTTCATCACCCCTGCTCCCTAAAAGTATAACAACATAATGATGATGATGATGTTTTCTTAAAATTTATTTACTTTTAATATTTTATTATTATAATATTTACTATTATTAATTTTATCACATTCAAAATAATCCATGCTTTAGATTAAGTGATCGGGGCTTGTTCTAATTAGGGATGACAAAATTACATGTGTTTGCAGATATTCGTAGATAAAATCTGCGAAGGATAATTAGTACTCGCAGGTATTTAATATCTGCGGGTAGTGGGTAACAAATATTTTACTACCAGCTTATAAACAGATCGGGTGCGGATATCATACTATCCATACCCGCGAGTACTCGTTACTCGCAAAAAATTAAAATTAAAATTTAATTTATATTTTATTAAGTTAAATTTAATTAAAATTAAAATTAACAGTATATTTTGTTATGTCAATTTTAATTTTAATTTTAATTTTAATTAAAATTTAATTTAATTTAATTTAAATTTAATTTTTATAATTTTATATTAAAAAATTTATAAAATATATATTTTTTAAATATTTTCGGGTATCGGATATACACGGGTACCCACAGGTTTTAAAAATATCTGCGAGTATTTTTGAAGCATATACCCAGCAAATAAACGAGTAGATTGTTTTTTGACAGGTCAGATTGCGGATAAGCACTATCCGTAGAGGTGTCGATTTGGCCCAGCCCATAGGGTTTGGCCCTGGCCCATGTGGGCTAGGGCCAAAAAAGCCCACAGGGCCAAAAACCCTACAAAAGCCCTGTGGGCCAGGACCTACCCACGGGCTTTCATCTTCCACACGAAAAATATATTATTTTTTAAAATATATTACTATCTGTGGGACAGGCCCAACGAACCGGACAAGCACGACAACCCGAATAGGTCTAACGACTCGAACCTGCCCGACGACCTCGACAAGAACGACGACTCGAACGGGCCTGATGATCCAAACAGGCCCAACAACCCGAATGGGCTCGACGATCCAGACGGGCCCGAATACAGGACAAACCCGACAACACGGAAGGGCCCGACGACCCGGACAGGCTCGATGACCTGGACGGGCCCAATGACTCGGACAGGACCGACGAACCTGACAGGCCCTATGACCCAAACAAGCCCGACGACCCGAACGGGCTCGACGATCCGTATGGACCCGACGACCCGGACGGGTCCTACAACCCAGATGGGTCTAAAGACCCAGATGGGACCGACGACACAAACATGCCCGACAATCCAGACGGGCCCGACGAGCCAGATGGGCCCAACAAGTTGGATGGGCCTAACGACCAAGGCAGGCCATACAACCTAGACGAGCCCGACAACCCGGACAGGCCCGACAACCAGGACAGGCCCAACAACCCGGACGAGATAAACGATATGAACAGGCCCGACGACACGGATGGGCCCGACGATCCGAACGGGCCCAATGATCCAGACAGGCCCAACGACCCCAATAGGCTCGACAACCTGTATGGACCCGACGACCCAAACGGGCCCTACGACGCAAACGGGCCCGACGTCCCGAACGGGCCCGAAGACACGTACGGGTCCATAGACCCAAACAGACCCGACAACCAGGACGGGCCCGACGACCCGGATGAGCCTGACGACCCGGACGAGTCCGACACCCAGACGGGCCCAATGATCCGAACGGGCCGGACGAGCGGGACAGACCCGACGACCCGAATGCGCCCAATGACCCAGACATGCCTAATTATCCAGACATGCCCAACGACCCGAACGGGTCGTCAGGCCCATCTGAGTTGTCGAGCGAGTTCGGGTCGTTAGGCCCGTTCAGGTCGTCGGGCTCGTTCGGGTTGTTGGGCCCGTTCGGGACATCGGGCCCGTTCGGGTCGTCTGGCACGTTTGGGTTGTCGGGCCCGTCTGGGTCGTCGGGCCTGTTCGGGTCGTCGGGCCCATTCGGGTCGTTTTGCACGTTTGGGTCGTCGAGCCCGTCTGTGTCGTCGGGCCCGTCTGGGTTGTCGGGCCTGTTCGGGTCGTCGGGCCCGTTCTGGTCGTCCGGCCCGTCTGGGTCGTCGGGCCTGTTCGGGTCGTCGGGCCCGTTCGGGTAATCTGGCACCTCTGGGTCATCGGGCCCGTCTATTTCGTCGAGCCCGTTCGGGTCGTCGGGCCCGTTTGGATCGTGGGGTCCATACGAGTTGTCGGGCCCGTTCAGGTCGTTGGGCCTGTCTGGATCATTGGGCTTGTTTGAATCGTTGGGCCCGTTCGGGTCGTCGGCCCGTTCAGATCGCTGGGCTTGTCTGGGTCGTTGGGTCCATCTGGCTCGTCTGACCCGTCCGGGTTTTCGGGACCGTTTGGGTCATCGGGCCCGTCCGTGTTGTCTAGCATGTCTGGGTTGTCAGGCCCGTCCTGGTCGTCGGGCCCATCTTGGTCGTCTGGCCCGTCCGGGTTTTCGGGCCCGTCCGTGTTGTCTGCCATGTCCGGGTTATCTGGCCCGTCCTAGTCGTCGAGCTCATCTTGGTCGTCGGGTCTGTCCTTGTCATCGGGACCGTCCTGGTCATTGGGCTCGTCCGGGTCGTCGAGCTCGTCCGGGTCATTGGGCCCGTTCGGGTTGCTCAACTTAATCTTTGACTCTGGCTTAATGTAGTATTATTTGGGGGGCTAACCCACTTTAGCCCTAGCCCTAACCCACTAGAGAGAGGGCTTTGGGGGCTGGGGCTTTTTTTTGGCCCCCTCATTTGGGGCTCCCTAAAAGAGGGCTTTATGAAGAGTGAGTCAGGGCTAACCCATGGATTAGGGGCCAAATTGACACCTCTAACTATCCGTACCCGACCCGATCCTATACCCCGTCCCTAGTTCTAAGTGATCGTTCTCTTATTTGACTGCATCCAAACTCACGTAAAGAGAGATGCAACGGCATCGGCCCTTGTGCTTTAAAGCAACACTTTTTCTTAAACGATTATTGTCTCGCTTCAAGTCATGTGTTTTTGTTGTTGATTTGAGCATCATCCATTATTTCTCTTAATCAACGCATTTTGTGACCAACCTTCATATTGCGATAAATTCCAGTTCTTAAACTTTTTGTGACAAAATAAATAAATAAATAAGCCATATGGAAATATATTTAGTGTCACATAGGATGAAAAAGTTATATTTACGGTCACAAAAAATTTACACAAATGCATTATAGATTCTAAATAAAAACAACCAATGTAAAACATATAAAAGAATTTAAAAGTTCATCTACCTATACATACCAAACTAAAAAAATACAATTAATTAGTATGAATTTTCTTTCGCACACGTATTCGAAACCGGTTATTGAAGTCTCGTTGATTCAAACCAGCGAATACACGGGGTGTGATATATAGTGTAAGGGTGTTCGTATTTTTTAATTTTAAATAAAAAATATATAATTTATTTTTAAAATAGATTTTAAATATAAAATTTAAAAAATAAAATATTTAAATGTAAAATTTAGAAAATAAAATATGTATATAATTTTTTTTTGAACATAACGGTTAAAGATAAAAAATAATTTTAAGATAATAATTAATTTTAAAAATAATAATTAAGAGTAAAATGAAAATATTGAAACATGAATATAAAAGAGAATATTTTTTTTCTTTGTATGTATATTGTTATAGATAGAAAGTAAAACAAAAAGAAAATTACATTTCCAAAAAAAATGAAAAAAAAATTCTACGTCTTGAACCGAACCGAACTAATTAACTGAGTTTCTTCTTCACAAGTCCTTCGACGATTAGGCACCACAAAGAAGCCTATTGCAGTGTAGGCTATGGCATAACACCTACCCCACAGAATTAAAATCAGAAGAGCAGTGATGAAAAACATACTCAAAGCAATGTTTGAACCACTGCACCATCTTCTACCATCTTCATCTTTTCGCTTCACAATCCTTGTTCCATTAGCCATTGCCAAGGATCGGGTAAGGCAGGGTTCACAGGATGTGGTTGAAGTCACAGTGCCCGTTGAAATAATGCTTAAAGTGGTTGAAGTTGAAGATGATATTGAATTTGTGGTAAAGCCAAGTGAACCAAAAGAATAGGGAGAACAGTTTGATGAGTTCTTTGAACTTTCTCTTGAGAAACCACCCTTGTTTGTTTTCTTTTTGCTGCCCATCTTCTTGCCCTGGAAACAAGATTATTTGTGCTATAAATGTGTTTATAAAGCAACAAATATCAACACTTTACTCAGCATTATAATATTAGCAGAAACATAACCACAAATTCAATACGAGAATATGTGCAAAAATTGCTTTATGGATTATAATCCTAGTTAAATTTTCATACCTATTACCGATTCTACTCTATGGAGTTGTTTTTGTACAACATTTGACATTTATAGGCATGCTAAAGGTGATTATATTTGTTGTAACATTTATATGCATGCTAGAGGTGATTATATGTTGTATAATATTTATATACATGCTAAAGATGACTATACTGTATTGTGCTATACTTATATGGAATATATGATGATGATGAAGGTTTTAGATTATTTTTGTGGTTTTCACACAAATCTTGATGTACAAATTTGTGGATAAATGTTTCCAATGCTATCAGAGAATAGTCACACTTATGATTAACTTCAAAAACCTTTATATATTGCATCCGAAATTACATTTACATATCGGCTTTTAGAAACTAATGGATTATCTACGAAGAAAATAACAACAACAAAAATATTGTGTATAAAGTTAGTATAAGGTGTCGTGCACCAAAATTTTTGTTTCATTGTTTTCTTTTTTCACTACAAAGATCAAGGAAAACAACATTAAATCCAATCCAATTATGTAATTTGTGAAAGAAAAAGTTTTTTCCGTTAAAAAATGTTCTTCTAACACTTCCTTTGAATTATATTCACTTGAAAACTAGATTTTATAATAAATATGAATATTACATAAATATAAAAAATAAATATAAATAAAAGATTATAATAAAATGATTGTAACACAGGAAAGGAATGAAGAAAAAGACAAAGACTAACCAATGACGTATGATTCAAAGCCGACATAAGAGCACGACGAAAAGAGCGGTTACTATTATTGTTACTATCATCATTCTTATCTCTATCCGTCTTTTTCCGGTGACTCGCGTTTCCCTCGCCACCCTTCGCCGTCTTAAAAGCCGACGTGAGTACGGTCGGAAGCATGTGCTTCTCCGGCACGGCAATATAAGTGAGAAGCGGGTCCGGTGTTTTGCGTTCCCGCGAAACGACGCCGTTGGGGTTGAAACAACGGAGGAATCGAAACATGCGAACCTTGGGCTTCCTCTTTTGGGGCTCCATGTTCGAAGACAAGCCTTCGAGGAGAACTCTGAGACGATGTTGGCGATTAGAGAAACGGTGTCGTGTTGACGGTTAGAGAAACGGTGTCGTGTTGACGGTTAGAATTCGACGGTTGAAGGAGAAAAATAGAAAGATTGCTTGTGTCTGGATTCGGGTTGTGGTGGCCATTAAAAATTATGAACCCGATACGATACAACGTAAGGAATGAATGTGAAATGTTGTGTTGCTTGGTTTCTATGTATTACTGTGCATTCGTGTGTTGTGGTTGCGTTTATGAATCCTTCCAAAGAGTTTTCAAAATGAAAACGGGTGAGGAGGATCAGAGTTAGTATAAAGGAGGAAGATTCAGATGTCACATGTGGCATGTTAGAATCATGCGTTGTTTTCCAAATTTAATTTTACCAAAATTAGGGCAAAGAAAATCTAGATAATTAGAAATGCCCTAAAAAGAGGGATTTTGGATTTTATCCTTCTTATTGCTTTTTATTGGTAAGACATTTTGGCATCACGTAAATTGTTCTGTCTGATACTTTTAGAACCAACACTTTTTATTTCTATATTGTTTGGTAATTGGTAATAATTTGTTGGATTTTTATTATCTATAACAATATATAAAAAAAATTCTCTCTTTTGTCCATATTTTAAAATTCCAATTTTATCTTTTAAAATATAATTATTTATTAAATTTTAAAAATTAACCGTTATTTTTATAATTTTTTTATAAAATTGTCTATTTATGTTTTTTCTCTTTTTTCCTATTTATCAACCGTTATTCTTTCATTTTTTTCTGATATATTTTACTTTATTTTTAATAAATATAGTTTTATTTTATATATTAACTTAATAACATACAATATCATCATCTACTAACATAATATCACGCTAATATAATATCATGCATGTTTAAAAAATGTGTACACACAGATGTAATAATACTTGTGTTTACGCTAGTTTTAGTAATAGTTTTATGAATTATCTAATATTTTGGTGTCTGTTTTAATGTCTTTAATATTAATAATATTAGAAGAACTGTAATGTATTCTAAAATGCCAAAATTAATGTATTTGTATGTGTTTTAAATATATAAAGGAACAGTACAAGAAGTTCATTAGATAATCTAAATTCTAAATTTTTACACTTATTTTACTTTTATCATTCTGTTATTTATTTTTATAAATATAAAATTTCATTTCTATAACCATGCTATCATTAAGAGGTTAAGAGGGGATTGTGAGTTATTAATTAAGCATTTAAGGATAAAACATTTGGACCATCATATATTTAGAACCAGCAATTTTTTATTTCTATACTGTTTGGTAATAATTTTTTTAATTCTCCACTATTTTGGTAATAACTTTTTTCAATTCTCTACTATTTTGTTAATAGTTTTTTGAATTCTCTACTATTTGGTAATAATTCTCTACTATTTCACTTAAGTCCTTAAAATTTTATAATTTTAAATTTTTATGATTTTATAAGACATCAATAATAAGTATCGTTTAATTTTATCACTATCAATAATATATATTTGTACGACTTAAATTTAAAGTAAATTTTTTTCAACTAAATTTGTATCCTAAATTTTACTCTTAGACTTTGTACCTCAAATCTGATTAATGTGTTAAAGTTGAATTGCAATTCACGTAATAGTTTTAACTATTGAAATATATTTTTATACTTTTATATTTTTATCGAATTATATGTGATTCGTCAACATTATTGTACCGATCAATAAACAAACACGATTGAAATTTACAAAATATAAAATTATAAAATATATTTCGATAGTTTTAACTATGAAGTGGATTGAAATTCGACTCTAACAAGATTTAGGAGTACAAAATTTAAAGTACGAAGTTATGATATAAAATTATGATATATTTTTAATTTTGGATTAAAAAATCATAATTTAACAACTGCATTAGTTACTTAACCACCATGTGTAACGTCCCATTTTAATAGATAAATTCATTTAAATAAAACATTACATAAATTAAATATCAAAAGGACACGAGGCTTAAAGTATAAGGATCTTATGATCATCCAAACATACCAGAAAGAAAACTAAGGCACACTACGATGCATATAATAAAACAAAAAGTAAAAGTCTGACAATTGACCAAACACCTTTGTAATAGTGCCTACAGGCGGTACATGAAGGAATGAGATCCAACCACAAGTCGGGCTACACAGTGGAATTTCCATCACCCTGATGAACACTAGGGGCTTCCACATCTGCTCACATCAATAAATTAATGATCATCACAAAAGAAGAAAACCACACACAGAACACACAAGCAAGTAGAAAGGGTAAGCTAGAGTGAAAAAATGTTTTATCATACAATTGCATACAATTTAAAAGTCCAAGATACATAAATAAACCAAAAATATAATGACCGATAAGCAAAACACTAAGACTTAAAGACACGATTATCCGGATACATATAATCAGTCGGATTCACTGGATGCTTGCACTTGTGGTGGTCTTTACTTTTTTACAGAGCCATTGTCAATGGGTTTCACCCTACTTTTCTACAGAGCCATTGTCAATGGGTTTGACCCTACCACTCACAAGGTTAGCCTTCAAACATCTAAGGTCATTATCCTGCCAAAAACTTAGACACACCATCCACCTCTGACTCACAACATCAAATAAGGTGCACACAAGTTGACATGCTCCCAACCCCCTAGAACATGCCATCAAACTAACATCCCTAACTACATTCCTTACTGTTTGCACATAGCATTGTCAGAAGACAACTATATCATCCTTCTTTGAACAAATAGGAGTCTAGGATGCCACAATTGAAAAAAAGAGTAAGAAACAACAGCAAATTAAGCCCTATTCTATATATATAATTTTTTTCAATTTCAAGCCTTTTAACAGGATCACCAATGGATTTTAAGTAAGCAGAATTGAAAATTACATTGAGATGCACGATACCTATTTTGACATTGTGAAGTTCGGTTCTGAGTATACAAGCCCTTGTCTTTGTGAGTGTTGAATCAATTAAAGATCTCATTCCATAACTGGAACGAGTGAGAATAGCCAATAA
>Ga0209589_1012964_pt1 | contig 11081 bp, 2 predicted proteins | sample CowpeawhiteBW_FD_187525 | JGI IMG/M metagenome (GOLD analysis project Ga0209589, IMG submission 187525) | Root nodule microbial communities of legume samples collected from California USA - Cow pea white BW (SPAdes) (version 2) | ecosystem: Host-associated > Plants > Roots > Nodule | place: USA...
GTGAGCATGATCAAAACATTGGTTCTTGATTTTACTATGATTGTCATCTCATGGGTTACTTAAAAATTTATTTAAATATTTGAATACTAAAAAAAAAATAAAATTTAGGTGGGTTGGTGAGCCAATCCACTTAACCCACCAACCCGTGGTGGGTTGAGCCGGGTTACAAAATTTCTGGCTCACCAAAAAGTGAGCCGAGTTGGGTTCACTCATTTTCAACCCGGCTCGTAATGAGCCAACCCGTGTGAACCGGGTTGGCTCACTTTGACATGTCTAGTCGTCTTTAAAATAATTATAGTAAAAGTCAATAAATTTCTTATGTATAATTGTGATGAGGTAGCAATGTGAAATAATATATTTTTAAAACTAATAATAATTTAATTTAATTTATAATAATAATAATAATGTTTTTTCTTAAAACGAGAGGATAGAAACTCAAAGCAAAGTAATAGATTAATAAATATAATTTGGATATAATTTAAGTACAGTAATAATAGTAATTGGAAATTAAATTTATGAAAAAACATAAATTATACTTTATCAATTTGTCTTATTTTTTACCAGAATAAATGGTGTACGCAGAAAAAATTCAACTAATTACTAGTGGTCTTTTTTGAATGGATGAGTTTAATAAAGTGATATTTAAGTTCAAATACTAATGGATGAATTACATCACATATACTAATGGATGAGTTTAATTTATATCGTGATTTTATCATTTATAAGATCCTTCCATTTAGCAATAAATTAATATGACATGGTGTTAAAATTAAGATGAGATTTTAATGAAAACAAAATGATGTAAATACTTAGGTAAAAATAGGAAAAAACAGAATAAACAATAAAAGGCTTGGAGGAGTAAGAAAATATACGCCCATTAAAAGATTTTTGGTTTAGTTAATTATTATTGACATTAAATGAGCATATTGAACAAAGATAAGTAGTATAAATTTTTTTTTCTATATTAAATAAATTGTAGGAATTAGGATGTTGTTATTAACTTTTGGACACAAACAATATTATGTTCTAAAGAAAACTTTGTTCTAGAAATTAAATGACAGTAAGATTTGTTGACGTTTAATTTAAGATAATGTTGACCAAGTATTATTGAAATCACGAGTTGAAAATAAATGATTTGATCGATTGGAACATCTTAGAAGTCAAAAGAAAAGAAGACAAAAGTGATTCATATAAGAGGCAAGCAAGAAAAGGAGTAAACCAAATTGTAAAAAACAAGATTGAGAGAGAATTATTTAAGTATTGTGTTTCTTAACTAATGAACAAAAAGTTTAAATATAATAAAATGAGGTCTTAGAAATTATAATAATTAGATAAATAAATAAGGTTAAATAAATATTTTAAATAAAATATAAAATGATTTTTTAGTTATAATTTAAAAGTTTTATTTTAAATTATGATAAGAAATAAAATAGTTTATTAATTATTTAATATAGAACGTTTATTTTATTTTAAAAAGATTATGATTAATGACAAAACAATTTAATAATTATTTAATTTGTAAGATTTATTTTACTTAAAAAGATTAAGAGATAAAATGTTTATTTTATTTAAATATTTTTTTTCAAATATAAAAAGTTTTTGATAACATTTTAAAAGATTTTTCTGAGAAATACGCCTTTGTGAATAATATTCGATTACGAAAATATTAAATAAATTCTCTATGAAATAAAGTGGTTATAAGGAGTGTATAAAATGAATTATATTTTATGAATATAATAATATATCTAATATGTTTTTTTAGTTAATATTATTTTAAAAGATAACGAGATAACGAGATTTTTAGGTTCAGAGTTTCACTAAGCGAGTTAGACAGTGGTGGTAAGACACTAAAAAAAGTAAAAATGTTATAAATTCTTTTACGAATGAACGTTTTGAAGTTTTTTTTTTTATAGGAATGTGTAGGAACTGGCGTAAAGTTTGAAGTGAATGTTAAAAGATTAGTCTAAATGTTTGAATATCCATATAAGTAAGGGGGCAAACATTCTTATTTGTTTGTTTTATTGGTTTTTATGTGTGTAGAAATGGTAAACTGTGTTAATGGTTATTTGAAAATTTGGTTGTATATGTATATGGGATATAAAATTATATGATTGATGTGTTTCGTATTTGTGTAGAACATTTTGTATGGACAAGAGCGTTATGTGATTGTATGAGTAAGAGTGTGAACTTTGCACGTAAGACTCTTTGTAAGCAGTGGAGAGTGGACTCCATCCTTGAGTCTTTGTGCAAGCAATGAGGAGTTTAGCTCTTTACAAGTGGATGACTGGTAATTTCTATGTGAGTAGCATAACCAGTAATCTTGTGTGAGTTGAGATATCGGGCATACTCTATGGATCAAGTGGCTATGAGCTTTAGGTGAGCAAACAATTGATAGTTCTGTGTGAGGGATTCACTGGAACTCTTTGAGAGAGTAATGGTTTGTAATTTCACATGAAAGGATATATGGTAGCTTTGTGTGAATTGGTGGAGGTTTTGTGAAAAATTGTGACTTTGGTAGTCTTAGATCTTGTGTTGCAATATTGTTTGTTATGTGTGTTTAAAATTGTAGTTATTATGCGAATAATTTATGATGATACTGTATATGTTGTGGTGTTAAAGTGTGAATTATGTGTTATTAATGTTAACTCACCTTTCTGTTTTGTGGTCATGATTTTCATTTACAACTGTGCTTTATCATAGAAAGATATGATAATACATGTGTTGATAATGATTAATAAAAGTGATTTTTTTGAAGTATTTATTAGTTATTTTTAATATTTTCATAAAGTAAATAATTTTTTTTATAGATTTTTTCAATTTTGAATAGTTTGTATTTCTTTTTATTTGGAGAATAAATTGAGTTTTTAATGTTAAACTATAATATTAAAATATCAAGTTGTTATGTTTTCGATGAGATAATATATGTTTTAATAACAACCTAACCGATGTTACATATATTATTGTTATGTTCTAATAAATTATTTGATACATAATAAATACATGGTTTATTTTTTCTATTACTTTCCATATATTATTAGTGTAACATATTTTTAGTTTTAAAAGGAGTTGAGTACAAGACAACATAATAGGAAGATAATTAATCTATTTTATTATCTTTATATACATAGTCTTTGTTGTAATCATCCCTTATTACAATAATTATCATTAGTTATTAATCAGAACCATCACTGTTTCAATTACTTTCTTTTACCACTTTCATTATTAGTATTAGTGTATGATATAATTTTAATCACATTAAGTACCATTTTATCCTCATCGTTATATTATAAACATATAATTTTTTGTCATCACTATTAGCATAATACATTAATATCAAGAAATAAATTCTTAAGATATTGTTAAATAAAGTGATAGTAAGAAAATGGAATAAAATGGATCTCTTTTACACCATCTTAATTGAGAGATACAATGATTTTTTTTTTTTTTTATATAAAATAAAGGGAAGTCATCTTTTTTTTCTTTTCTTGTTTTTCATTCACGAGAGGATGGAGGAAATTTCAAAACTTAATTTAATTTCATAGTCTTATAATTTCGGATTTCAAAATGTTAGCAAGATTATTTTCATCAAATTTATGAACCAATTTTCCAAACATTAAATTATAATAAAATTTATAATTAAAAATCAAAAAAACATATTCTTTGTTTTTTTTTTCTTCTGCGCTCATTTTTTTTTATATTCAATGTTTATAGAAAATAAATTATAACAAATGGAAAATATTGACAAACAATTACATTTAAGATAAATAATTTATCTCTAACTTCTGTTTGAATTATTTTTGAAGATCGATAAAAATTTAAGATCTTAATTTTTTTTTAAAAAGAGAGAGTATAAAAAGTAAGAATCAATATGTGGGAATCCAAAATTCTCAGCCCTGTTATCTTCTCACTCTCTGCCACCCACTCAACTTCATTACTCTTCACAGCACCTCCTTCTCTCTTCTTTTCCTCTACCTTCTCTCTACCAAAAAGAGAAGTCTGAACTTACTCTTCATCCATTTCAGAATCCGGACCTGAGGCTAGCTCATGATCCCCTAGCCCAACTACAATTCCCCTCCTCCATGTAAGTTGTACCTAACCTTTTCATTTTTCTTCTTCAATTCGAAATTTGTAAAGATTCCCTTGCTGTTGAGTCAATTTTGAAAACCAACAATCATTCTCATTCTCTGAACCTGCATTTCTAGCTCATTAGGTTGTGCAATTGAGGAGCTCTTGGTTGAAAGGAATTATAACTAGTTAAACACCCTATAGAGGTAAGGGAAGCTAACCCTTTCTTTAAATTTTCTAGATGATCCGTGAATAAGCTTGAATTGCATGTTTAAATTTATGAATTGACGCATGGATTGTGTGATTTTGGTGAGTAATTGAATGATGTTAAAAGGAAACTGACTTGCTGCATGAAGGAACAGGTTCGTGTCCTGATATTTTCGCCTAGGCGAGTAACGCTCGCCTGAGCGAAAATACCATGAAACACACCTCTGTTCCTGCACGAAGCCTCGCCTAGGCGAGCTGGGGTCGCCTGAGCGAGATCACGATCTCGTCTGGGCGAACCAGTCTAGCCCGAGCGAGGGTTCGGCCAGTTTTCTCTTTTTGCCACTGTTGGTGTCTCGCCTAGGCGAGACTGACTCGCTTGAGCGAGATAACCTCTCGCCTAGGCTAGACTTTCTAGCCTGAGCGAGAGGTACTGCAGTAGTAGTGTTTCAAATCTGTTTTCCTTGGTACAAATATATGTTTTAAAGCATCTTTGTGCAATTTAGACTCTGTATGATTGGAATGCTACCATTGATGTATAGAATGATTTAATTGGATGAATGTAAGTATGAAGAGATGAAGTTTGAATGGAATTTCAAGGGAAATCCAAGTAGAAATTGTAGTGTGTGTAAGGATGTAAGGAATCTATAATGGTTGGTATCCTGAAACTCCAATAATCGTTCAAGCTCAGATAGAGTAGAATGGATTATGTCGTGAGGAGTAGCAGGAGGTCCTCGTCGTTGGACTCGATCAAGTCTTAGACGTGGAGGGGACTTACCCTGGGAACGGTCGGGTGAATACTCCATGTGTCCAGACTCTGCAGAGTCTGGGAACCGTTACAGGTGCAAGCCACCAAGAGCTCCAACGTCACTTACACAATCCGGATATCGAGTATAGGATTTTTGATTGAATTACATGCTATAAATGACATCTTAAATTGCGAAGTGTGTTGATATTTGTTCCTTTCAGTTAGCTTACCCTTCTTGTTGTGTGCCTGCTATTGCATATTACCCCTTTGTAATGATCACCTATGTTTGGTGGGAGCAGAGCTGAAACCGGATGGAGACGCTTCCTCTTGAGCAGAAGCTGGAGTTTGGCAAGGAGTGCCACTATAGTTAGACTTTTATTGTACATTTTGAGGTCTTGGGTGTAGTCTAGCATCCCTTCTACCCACTCTTACCTGATGTATATGAGTTCATAGATGTATTAGTGTGGAGGACTGTACTAGATCTGTTCATTCTACGTCTGTATGTTTGCTCCTACTATCTGCTATGTTTGATCATAATATAATGTTTTATTTGATAGTATGAAAAAAAACTATTAAATGGGATGTTACACAATTAGAATGAAATTGAATTTAAATTTGCTTATATACAAGCGAGATAGAATTTAAAGGCCCATTAACAGAAAATTAAAATTTAATGTCTATTGATAAATAGGATGAAATTTCATAAAGTTCAATTCTTTTTTCTTTATTTAGAATCCAAGTGATAATATGTTTCTTTTAAAAAAACACATCTCTTTAAGGTAACTGTAAAACAAATGTTAAAATTGAAATTTCATTTTTGAATATTTAATTTTAGATGAACTCCTATTTATTTATCTAATAATCCACAAAAACAAAGGGCAATTCCAGCTACTTTAATCTTTTCTGTGAGCTGCTCAATCAGGAAAAAAAAAAAAACATTCAATAAAGCTCTCAACAAGTGAACCCATTTGCAGAAGTAAGACCAAGTTTGGAGTTGAATTTTGCACCTCACTCATCTTTTTAAAATGAATTTTTTTATCTATTAAATATGATGAATTACTATAAAATAATAGATATTATCACAGTTAAATGAGAAAAAAGGAAAAATATGTGTTAATTTAAATTTATTTCATTTAACAAATATGAGTAATTTTGACACTTTTAAATAAGTAATTTTGACAAACACAAATAGATTTATGATATCTAACCATTATAATCAATCTAGAAAAAAAATGTTAATTAAACACTAAATTCTAAATAGGAGTATTCCAGCAATTTGCAATCCACTTACTTTCTGTTTATAACCTTAGTTATTTCCTAATGGTTTTGAATACCATAAAGGCAACATCATTTTTTCAATAAATTTTTTCTAGTGATTTAAATCCATTAATTTTGGTTTTTTTAATGAAGTTATTTATATTTCTCTGTTTTCAGTGTATATACATATAAGATATTTTTTCTCTTTAAACCTATTAAATAATTAGAAAGATAGTTTATACATATCTAAAGATAAAAATAAATATTTTGTAATTTTGATATTTATAATTGAAGTTACAAACTATAGTAAAGATCAACGTGTAAAATTCCGAACTAAAGTAGCATTATAGAATTTTTTCCCAATCACAAACTTATACAATTGAAAATTTAAGTAATAGATTTTAATTGTGATTCTTCTGAGTTTTTATGTATTAGTGGGATATTAAGACTAGTTTTATGTATTGTTGTGGAAAAATAAAGAATGTGTTTTTGTAACACCAGTATGTCAAACTAATTTGACCAACTCAAAAGTGTGTTTGGTAAGTACTTCAAAGTGCTTTATTTTTAATTTCTTTCTACTTATAATCGCTTGTTTCAATTTTATAGAAACAAATTAAATATTATACTATTTTTAGTATTTATTGATATGATTTTTTATTTTTTTTAGTTCAAATGAAGAAAAAGAAAGTTAAGATTACAAATTCAAGTAATGTCTCATCCGATGATTATATAACTTTTAAAAACATATACAATAAAAATTCAATATATCAATAGTTTAAATTAAAATAAATAAACAACAAAGTTTATTAACACAAATTTACTAATAGGTTTGGTTTAATAATAATTTAGTTATTTTTAATATAGACTAATTTACCAAATACTTATAAATAAATAAGTTGATCTGTTAACCAGTTTTATCAAAAAAAACCCCACGTTAATCCAATTTTTTAGTGCAATATATCAAATCTTACATTAGATACAATTAAACTGTGTACACATTTTACGATAACAACACTACAATGAATTGAATAATAATAAAGTATTATTATACAAACATATTAAATCTGTTTTTTAAAGTAAATCGATTTAAATCAATTTTATACATTCCTTTAAGAGTGAAAGTGATCAACATGTGAAATATGAATTAATGAGTAAAATATTATCTTGGGCAACATGTAAGACTGTGTTTAAATATATATTTTGGGACATCAATTATCTTATTGCACTTTTGTACTTTCTAGTAACATCCCATAATATTTGAACAAAAAAATCATGATACAGTTTCCTTTTCATACTATTTTTTTAAGTTGGAATTTTTGTAAAATAATTGTTTTGAACAGTATAACATGTAGTTATAAAATTTATAATTTTGTATTGAACCTAAAAAGATAAACCGATATCATAAATTTGGGAAGAGTTGATTAAAAATTAAATAATTGGAAATAATTATAAAAAAATTGCCCACAAAAAATATACAAGTTAAAGAAAAACTATTGAGAAATCTCCATTCGATACTCCCCTAACAAGAGCCCAGTATATTAATACAAAAACATAATTATAAAAATCAAAATAATATTTAGTAAAACACATTCAAGTAATTTTATTAAGTAAATAATGTAACGTCCCATTTAAATAGATTAATCTACTAAACAAAACATCGCATAGTTATAATAATTGGAAACAACGCTGACAAAAGAAACCAGAGGTAAAGGATGTACTTTAACAGTCATGCATAGGAGTACTTAGGGGGAACCTGGGCATACAACACTACCATAAACAAAACAATTCTAAAGTTTAACGATTGTGCAAAAGAAATGCTCTAAGAGCACGGAATTACAAGGCACTAGGGCCAGAGAACTTCTTTGAAAGCCATATCAACGGGCCCACTAGGCTGCACTGCTACCACCATCAGGCCTACCTCCAGAAGCATTCCCATCTGCTCCCACCAAGGGTGATCATCGCAAAAGAGAGAACATAACAAGAACATAAACAGGAATGCAAGGGTAAGCTAGCGTATTAGGAATTTTATCATGGCATAATAGACAAGTACATAATCAGTACAAACATGTAACATTGTAGGCACAGAAAATCATGTTATACAAACAAACAGGACCCTATGACTCAATTATCCGGATACATATACTAAGATCGGATTCACTGGACGCTTGCACTTGTGGTGGCCTCTACTGCTTTGCAGAGCCATTGCCAATGGGTTTCACCCTACCACACACAAGGTTAGCCTTTAAGCGTCTAAGGCCATTATCCTGCCAGAGACTAGGGCCTCCCACTACTCTCACCACTTGGGTCAGTTTGCTTTACTTGAGATTCACTGACCCTTCAGAGCTTCGGGATGCAATCCTTACTTGAATCCATATCTTAATATATACACTACACACCACCATGAGATTTCCCCACGAGACTCATGGAATTACGCCTAACTCACAATCAGAATCATGTTTCACATGCAATTTCCACCACTTTTGGTCATTCATGCAATTTTCATGTTAAAACATCACGCAGCCCCAAACCCATGATCAATCTCATACTAAGCATGCCAATTTCGTTCATAAAATCCAAACACCCAAGCATATTCACGTACATCATATTTAGGAAGAATAATCTAAACAATACATGCAACAAATCATCCAAACAGTCAAGAAAACATAGTACACATTCGCAAACTCGCTCAAGCGAGAAGCTGGCCTCACTGAAACAGCGGATTCTCGCCCAGGCGAGATATGCAACAGGGGTTTTCACGAATTCTCGCTTAGGCGAGACCTCCTCGCCTGAGCGAGACAGGGCGTCGCTCAAAACGTGGACTGGTCGCCTAGGCGAGCGTTCGAGGCAGAACCTTAGGCGAGCCTCTGATATTCTCGCCTAGGCGAGACGAGCTCGCTTGGGCGAGAATATCAGATCTCCCCCACTGTTCCGCGCATGCAACTCCAGAAACAACCACATCAAGCATTTTAACTCCATCTTACACAAGTACACGCATTCTTCAGTCATTTCATGCATAACAGTAGTGGAAACAAGCACATGCATTTAAAAGAGACGAAAAACTTAGCTCCCCTTACCTTACTTAGATGCTAAAACGAAATAGACCCGCAACTAAGAAGTATTTCAGCTCCAAGGGCTAGAGCAGTGAGCTGAAACATGGAAATCAGCATAGAACGAGGTAAATAAACGGAACCCTAACTAACCAACATGCTTAAACAGCGAGAAAAGGGGAAAGAATGGATTAGAGGCTCTAAGGTTCAGCTTACCTGGAAAAAGAGATGGTTTTTGCTAGCTCTGAGACGGATAACCTTGTGCCCTAACAAGACACCTTGTAGGGGACCAGAGGGGAAGAGGAAGCTGCTGTTTCTGAAAAGGGAGACAAGAGGCAAATGAGGCAACTGAGTGGGGTGTAGGGGTCCTACTGTAGGGCTGGCCTTGGACCTCCGAAAAGGCCAGACCCAAAACTTTATAACACTGAAAAAGGGGCTTACAATATCTCCCCAACAACAAAAAATTTTCGTCCTCGAAAAATTAGACTTACCAGAAAAGATCTGGATATGAACTCCTCATCTCCTCCTCTAGCTCCCAAGTAGAGTCTCCTGTCCTCCGGTCCCAGATGACCTTCACAAGACTAGTGGCTCTTCCCTTGCGCTCCTTCACTTGGCGGTCCTCTATAGCCACGGGCTGTACCACTACTTGGAGATCCTCCCTTACCTCCACATCCTCCGCCTCCAACACATGTGATGGGTCAAAAACATACTTCCGTAGTTGTGAGACATGGAAGACTGGGTGTAGATTAGCCAACTGGGGTGGCAATGCAATCTCATAAGTCACGGGTCCTATCCTCCTCAAGATCTGATACGGACCCAAGAACTTAGGAGACAACTTCCTTGAGCGGATAGCCCTCACCACACCAGTGGTTCGGGTCACCCTCAAGAACACATGCTCCCCAGCCTCAAACTCTAGGGGCCTCCTCCTTCGGTCTGTATAGGCTTTCTGCCGACTCTGAGATGCTTGCAACCTATCCCTCACCAACTGCACCTTCTCTGTGGTTTGTTGCAACAACTCAGGTCCCACCAAAACTGACTCACCATCCTGGTACCAACATAAGGGAGTCCTACACCTCCTCCCATACAAAGTCTCATAAGGCGCCATCCCTATACTCGCCTGGTAACTATTGTTGTAGGTGAACTCCACCAGCGGTAACACCTCATCCCAACTGCCAAGGTGGTCCAAGATGCAAGTCCTCAACAAGTCCTCCAAGGACTGAATCACCCTCTCTGACTGGCCATCCGTCTGAGGATGATAAGCAGAACTCATCCTCAGCCTACTGCCCATAGCCTCCTGCAGCGTCTGCCAGAACCTGAAAGTGAACCGGGGGTCTCTGTCAGACACTATGCTACTAGGCACCCCATGAAGTCTCACTATCTCCCGGATGTAGAGCTGGGCCAACTTGGCCATAGGCATTCTGAGATTCACCGCCAAAAAGTGAGCACTCTTCATTAGCCGATCCACCACCACCCATATAGCATCATGCCCTCTCACAGTGCGAGGCAAGTGGGTAACAAAATCCATAGCTATGCTATCCCACTTCCATACCGGAATATCCAAGGGCTGGAGCGTCCCTCCAGGTTTCTGATGCTCCACCTTAGCCTTTTGACAAGTCAAACAGGCCGATACAAAATGTGCAACTTCCTTTTTCATGCCCTGCCACCAAAAGTTCTCCTTGAGGTCTTGGTACATCTTAGTCATGCCAGGGTGCAGACTAAGACGACTCTTGTGTCCCTCCTCAAGGATCAACTTCCTCAAC